>Ga0156326_143_pt1 | contig 75998 bp, 81 predicted proteins | sample RifCSPlowO2_12_FD_107974 | JGI IMG/M metagenome (GOLD analysis project Ga0156326, IMG submission 107974) | Sphingomonadales bacterium RIFCSPLOWO2_12_FULL_63_15 | reverse complement strand
TATTGCTCCGCCGTTCTCAGTCGCAGCCGGGCGAACAGATCGTCGCGCACCGGCAAATCGACATAGGTTTGCTCGACATTGGTCAGCGACACGGGGCCACCAGCCGCATGCGCTTCCAGCGCGGCGCGGTTGATCCGCACGATGCTGCCATCATAGCGTGTCACCAGCAGCGGCAGGGGGACGGCCATGAACATATGTTCCAGCGTATCCCGGCTGTTGGCGAGCGCAGCCTGGGCTTCGCGCGCGGCGAGGCCAGCCTTCCATTCCTTGCGCTGGAGCCGATTGCCGCGCGCGATCGCGATCCACATGCCGAAATGCAGCATCACCATCGCCAGGATCATGCCAGGCACGGTGGCCGACAGCGGGGCGGGCGCGAGATAGCCGATCAACAGCGCGACGCCGCAGGCCAGCCCGCCACCGACATTGCCGCGAAAGCTGGTCGGCACGACGAGGTAGAAGACCAGCGGAAGCATCACCAGCACGAAGACGGCTATGTCGCTGCGCGAACTGACAAGGAAGGCGACACCGACGGCGACGACCGCCTGCCAGGCAAAGCAGATGCGTTCGACCGCGCGAAAGCTGGTCATGCGATGGCTGACCGAGAGGCAGGCCAGCGACCAGAGGATGACGACGATGCGCGCTGGCACAGCAACCCAGAAATGATCAGTTCCGGCAAAGCGCCAGTCGCTCATCAGGAATAGGGTATTGAGGACGGCCGATAGCGCGAACAGAATTTGGGCGTGCCCGCGCGACTCGCGCAAGCGCCCTTCCTGAAAGAGGCGTTCGCGGGCAGGGTCGCAAAATTCACCGGTATAGGGGGAGATGTCCGTCACATTTTGTCCATAGAAACACCATATTGGTGATTGGCCCGAAAAATAGGCGCAACAGGGTTATCAAAACCCTAACCACGTCGGAGCGAGGCACGGAAAATCACGGGTGTAGCGCCGCCCTGTCGCGACGCTTGACCCTTTGCCCGCGCAGGGCTATAGGCCCGGCTGCCCAGCGACCTGTCGCGTCGAGACTCGTCTTTTCTCGCCATTGCTGGGTGCTATTAGAGCTGAACATTGCCGGGTGCTCTTGCGGCTCCAGGGGGGTTTTATGCCCACCGGGGCCTTTGCTGTTTGGATGACGTCTGTTTTCCAAGCGGCTCGCAACACGGGGATGCCACGGTAAAGTAACTGAAAAAGGTGAAGGGCTTCATGCCAACAATCAACCAGCTGGTCCGCAAGGGCCGCGAACCGCAGAAGGCCAAGTCCAAGGTCCCTGCCATGGATGCGAACCCGCAAAAGCGTGGCGTTTGCACCCGCGTTTATACGACGACTCCGAAGAAGCCGAACTCGGCGCTCCGCAAGGTGGCGAAGGTGCGTCTGGTCAACCAGCGCGAAGTCATCACCTACATCCCCGGTGAAGGCCATAACCTTCAGGAACATAGCGTTGTTCTGATCCGTGGCGGTCGTGTCCGCGATCTTCCCGGCGTGCGCTATCACGTTCTTCGCGGCGTTCTGGATACCCAGGGCGTCAAGGATCGTAAGCAGAGCCGTTCGAAGTACGGCGCGAAGCGTCCGAAGTAAGGGGAGACCAAGAATATGTCACGTCGTCGTCGCCCCGAAAAGCGCATCATCCTGCCCGATCCCAAATATGGCGATATCGTGCTGTCCAAGTTCATGAATTCGATCATGCAGGACGGTAAGAAAGCCGTTGCTGAGTCCATCGTCTATGGCGCTCTCGAAACTGTCGAGACCCGCGCCAAGAAGGACCCGATCGGCATGTTCCATGACGCGCTGAACAACGTCAAGCCGGGCATCGAAGTTCGCAGCCGCCGCGTTGGCGGTGCGACCTATCAGGTTCCCGTCGAAGTGCGTCCCGAACGCTCGCAGGCGTTGGCCATCCGTTGGCTGATCACCGCCGCGCGCAACCGCAGCGAAACCACGATGGCCGCGCGCCTGTCGGGTGAGCTGATGGACGCCGCCAACAATCGCGGCAATGCCGTCAAGAAGCGCGAAGATACGCACCGGATGGCCGAAGCCAACCGTGCCTTCTCGCACTATCGCTGGTAACATACCGCTACTGGTAAAAGGCTGGCGGGCGTTTCCAATGTCCGCTTCGCTGTCCGGTTTCAAAAATTGGTCCGTTCGTCAGGGGTCTCTACCCATGGCGGACGGATTGGTTTAGGGGCCACCCAAGAACTCGAATCCCCAACCGCCGGTGCGCCGGCAACGGAGAAGCATCATGGCCCGCAGCCATCCGCTCGAACGCTATCGTAATTTTGGTATCATGGCGCATATTGACGCCGGCAAGACCACGACGACCGAGCGTATCCTTTACTACACCGGCAAGTCCTACAAGATCGGCGAAGTCCATGACGGCGCCGCCACGATGGACTGGATGGAACAGGAGCAGGAGCGTGGTATCACCATCACGTCGGCTGCGACCACCTGCATCTGGAACGACCACCGTCTGAACATCATCGACACCCCCGGCCACGTCGACTTCACCATCGAAGTCGAGCGTTCGCTGCGCGTGCTCGATGGCGCGGTCGCCGCGTTCGACGGCGTTGCGGGCGTTGAGCCGCAGTCGGAAACGGTGTGGCGTCAGGCGGATAAGTATAAGGTTCCGCGGATGTGCTTCATCAACAAGCTCGACCGTACCGGCGCCAATTTCTATTATTGCGTGCAGACAATCATCGATCGCCTGGGTGCCATCCCCGCCGTTCTCTATCTGCCCATCGGCGCAGAGTCGGAATTCCGCGGCCTGGTCGATCTCGTCGAAAACCGTGCGATCATCTGGAAGGATGAGAATCTCGGCGCTGAATTCTCCTATGAGGAAATTCCCGACGATCTCGCCGACAAGGCCGCCGAATATCGCGAAAAGCTGATCGAACTGGCCGTCGAGCAGGACGACGAGGCGATGGAAGCCTATCTCGAAGGCAATCTGCCCGACGTCGCGACGCTCAAGAAGCTGATCCGCAAGGGCACGTTGGCCCAGTCGTTTGTCCCCGTGCTGTGTGGTTCGGCGTTCAAGAACAAGGGCGTTCAGCCCCTGCTCGACGCGGTCGTCGACTATCTGCCTTCGCCGCTCGACATTGAGGACGTGCAGGGCATCAACCCCGACAACGACCAGCCCGACAGCCGTGCGACCGCAGATGATGCGCCGTTCGCTGGCCTGGCGTTCAAGATCATGAACGATCCGTTCGTCGGCTCGCTCACCTTCCTGCGCGTCTATTCCGGCACCCTGACCAAGGGCACCTATTTGAATTCGGTCAAGGACAAGAAGGAAAAGATCGGCCGCATGCTGCTGATGCATGCCAACAGCCGCGAAGATATCGATGCAGCTTATGCCGGCGACATCGTCGCGCTGGCCGGCATGAAGGAAACCACCACCGGGGATACGCTGTGCGCCGAGCGCCAGCCGATCATCCTGGAACGGATGGAATTCCCTGAGCCCGTCATCGAATTGTCGGTGGAACCCAAGACCAAGGCTGACCAGGAAAAGATGGGCGTCGCGCTCAACCGCCTGGCCGCCGAGGATCCGTCCTTCCGCGTTTCGACCGATCACGAATCGGGCCAGACCATCATCAAGGGCATGGGCGAGCTTCACCTCGAAATCCTGGTCGATCGCATGAAGCGTGAGTTCAAGGTCGAGGCGAATGTCGGTGCGCCGCAGGTGGCCTATCGCGAATATCTCAAGAAGGCCGTCGACGTCGACTATACCCATAAGAAGCAGTCGGGCGGCACCGGCCAGTTCGGCCGCATCAAGGTGAAGGTCACGCCGGGCGAGCGCGGTGCGGGCATCATCTTCAAGGATGAGATCAAGGGCGGTAATATTCCCAAGGAATATATCCCGGCGATCGAAAAGGGCATGCGCGAAACGGCAGCTACCGGCTCGCTCATCGGCTTCCCGATCATCGATTTCGAAATCAACCTGTATGACGGCGCCTATCATGACGTCGACTCGTCGGCTCTGGCGTTCGAAATCACCGGTCGCGCGGCGATGCGTGAAGTTGCGCAGAAGTCGGGCATCACGCTGCTCGAACCGATCATGAAGGTCGAAGTCGTCAGCCCTGAGGAATATCTGGGCGACGTGATTGGCGACATGAACAGCCGTCGTGGCCAGATCCAGGGCACCGACACCCGTGGTAATGCACAGGTCGTCGAAGCGATGGTCCCGCTGGCCAACATGTTCGGCTATGTGAACTCGCTGCGTTCGTTCACCCAGGGGCGTGCGAACTATTCGATGACCTTCTCGCACTATGATGAAGTGCCGCAGAATGTCGCGGACGAAGTCAAGGCGAAGATGGCCTGATGAATTTCCCCGGCCGAGCCGTGCAAGCGGCTCGGTTAGGGGCTGGTAATCTGCAAATTTGCTGCTATGGACGCGCCTTCGCGAGGCGCGGCCGAGCGGTCAGACCCAAGCTGATTTTGATTAGAAGGTAGGATAAAATGGCTAAGGCTAAGTTTGAGCGGAATAAGCCGCACTGCAACATCGGCACCATCGGTCACGTCGACCATGGCAAGACCTCGCTGACCGCAGCGATCACCAAGGTGCTGGCCGAAACCGGCGGCGCCACGTTCACCAGCTACGACAACATCGACAAGGCGCCTGAAGAGCGCGAGCGCGGCATCACCATTTCGACCGCGCACGTCGAATATGAAACCGAAGCGCGTCACTATGCGCACGTCGACTGCCCTGGCCACGCTGACTATGTGAAGAACATGATCACCGGTGCGGCGCAGATGGACGGCGCGATCCTGGTCGTGTCGGCCACCGACGGCCCGATGCCGCAGACCCGTGAGCACATCCTGCTCGCCAAGCAGGTCGGTGTTCCTCAGCTCGTCGTGTTCATGAACAAGGTCGATCTCGTTGACGACGCCGAAATTCTGGAACTGGTCGAGCTGGAAATCCGCGAGCTGCTGAGCAGCTATGATTTCGACGGCGACAACATCCCCGTCATCCCCGGTTCTGCCGTTGCCGCGCTGCAGGACAAGACCCCCGAAATCGGCCATGACGCCGTGCTGAAGCTGATGGCTGCCGTTGACAGCTGGATCCCGCAGCCCGAGCGTCCGATCGACAAGCCCTTCCTGATGCCGATCGAAGACGTGTTCTCGATCTCGGGTCGTGGCACCGTCGTCACCGGCCGCGTCGAAACCGGCATCGTCAAGGTTGGCGAAGAAGTCGAAATCGTCGGCATCCGCGACACCCGCAAGACCACGGTCACGGGCGTTGAAATGTTCCGCAAGCTGCTCGACGAAGGTCGTGCAGGCGACAATATCGGCGCGCTGGTTCGTGGCGTTGGTCGTGAAGACGTCGAGCGTGGCCAGGTTCTGGCCAAGCCCGGTTCGGTCATGCCGCACACCGAGTTCGACGCTGAAGTGTACGTGCTGTCGAAGGAAGAGGGTGGCCGTCACACGCCGTTCTTCGCCAACTATCGCCCGCAGTTCTACTTCCGCACCACGGACGTCACCGGCGAAGTCATCCTGCCTGAGGGCACCGAGATGGTTATGCCTGGCGACAACGTGAAGCTCGGCGTCAAGCTGATCGCGCCCATCGCGATGGACCCAGGTCTGCGCTTTGCCATCCGTGAAGGCGGTCGTACCGTCGGCGCAGGGGTTGTCGGCACGATCTCGAAGTAATATAGACACCGCAGCGGCGCGAATCGCCTGATTCGCGCCGCTCGGATTTTTACCGCCTCGGATCGTCTTTCTCCGGCTCTTGCGAGCTAGAAGGACAGATTAAGAGGCGGTTGTTTTTTGGCTCTTTCGCATCGGTACAGGAATATGGACAGCAACATCCGCATTCGCCTTAAGGCGTTCGATCATCGCGTGCTTGATCAGGCGACCGGCGACATCGCCGACACCGCACGCCGCACTGGCGCTCTCATCCGCGGTCCCATTCCCCTTCCGACGCGCATCGAAAAGTTCACGGTCAACCGTGGTCCGCACATCGACAAGAAGTCGCGCGAGCAGTTTGAGGTTCGCACCTACAAGCGTATGCTTGACATTGTGCAGCCGACGCCGCAGACGGTCGACGCGCTGATGAAGCTGGACCTGGCTGCCGGCGTGAACGTAGAAATCAAGCTGGCCTAAGGCGAGCAAGTCCCTGCCTTCTGTAACAAGTCGGCAGGGTATCGGGTATTCCGGGAAACCGGAAGCTCACACGACACAAGGGATACCGCACAGCGCCGGGCAACCGGCAAGTCTGTGGTTCTGGTCCCCCGTCGCTGGTCCCGAGAGGGGTTGGCATCCAACCCGGACGGGGTGATCTGCATATTTGGGTTGGCCGCTAGGGAATGATCCCGAGCGGTTTTTTTCGTTGGATACGCCCGCCGGCGTCAGTTTCTTTTAAGGCTTAGGCGGGCCTCTATTGGGAGTATGGATCATGCGCACTGGCGTGATCGCTAAGAAAGTCGGGATGACCCGCCTGTTCCAAGAGGACGGGCGTCACGTGCCGGTTACGGTTCTGGCCCTTGAAGGCAACCAGGTCGTGGCTCGCAAGGATGTGGACAGCGACGGCTATGTAGCCGTGCAGTTGGGTGCCGGCGTAGCGAAGGTTAAGAATGTCGCCAAGCCGCAGCGCGGTCACTTCGCCAAGGCGGAAGTGGAGCCGAAAGCGCGTCTGGTAGAATTCCGTGTCGCCGAGGATGCACTCCTCGATGTCGGCGTGGAAATCGCCGCGGATCATTTCATCGACGGCCAGCTCGTCGATGTGTCGGGCCACACCCAGGGTAAGGGCTTTGCCGGCGCCATGAAGCGTTGGGGCTTCGGCGGTATGCGCGCCACCCACGGCGTGTCGATCAGTCACCGTGCCCATGGTTCGACGGGTAACCGTCAGGATCCAGGCCGCGTCTTCAAGAACAAGAAGATGGCCGGTCATATGGGTGATCGTGAACGCACGCAGCAGAACCTCGAAATCGTCCGCACGGACGTCGAGCGCGGTCTGCTGTTCGTCAAGGGTAGCGTGCCCGGTGCCAAGGGCACCTGGCTGACCGTCAAGGATGCCGTCAAGGTGCCCCGTCCGGCCGACGTTCCCTATCCCGCCAGCCTGAAAAAGGCTGACAACAGCAACGACAGCGCTCCCGCTGATACCCCGGCTGAAGAAGTCGCGGCAGTGGAAGCGACCGAAGGCCAGGAGGGCTAAACCATGAAGGTCAAGGTACAGACCCTCGACGCAGCGGAAGCTGGCGATCTGGAGCTGAACGATGCCGTATTCGGTGTCGAGCCTCGCGCCGACATCCTGCACCGTGTCGTCACCTGGCAGCTCGAAAAGCGTCGCGGTACGGCCCGCGGCACCCGCGAGCGTAGCGATGTTGCCCGTACGGGTAAGAAGTTCGGTCGCCAGAAGGGCGGCGGTACGGCTCGTCACGGCGATCGCCGCGCGCCTGTGTTCATCGGTGGTGGTAAAGCCCACGGTGCTCGCGTTCGTGACTTCAACCCCTCGCTGAACAAGAAGGTTCGCGCGCTGGGCCTGAAGATGGCGCTCTCGTCGAAGGTGAAGGACGGTTCGCTTTTCATCATCGACAGCCTCGACGTAGCCGAAGGCAAGACCAAGGCGCTGGTCGCCAATCTTGCCAAGTTGAACCTGACCAAGGTGCTGTTCATCGACGGCGACGCGGTCAACATCAGCTTCGCCAAGGCGTCGGCCAACATCATCGGCGTGGACTTGCTGCCGGCCGTCGGTGCCAATGTCTACGACATCCTGAAAGCCGACTCGCTGGTGCTCACCCGCGCCGCTGTCGAAAAGCTGGAGGCCCGTTTCAATGGCTAAAAAGCAAGCCGCAACGGTCGACAACCGTCATTATGACGTGGTTGTCGCCCCGCACATCACTGAGAAGTCGACTCTTCTCAGCGAATTCAACGCTGTGGTCTTCAAGGTGGCGGGCGATGCCTCCAAGCCCGAGATCAAGGCCGCTGTCGAAGCGATCTGGGGTGTCGACGTCAAGAGCGTGAATACGCTCGTGACGAAGGGCAAGACCAAGAAGTGGAAGGGCAAGCCCTACACCCGCTCCGACGTCAAGAAGGCGATCGTCCGCCTGGCCGAAGGCCAGTCGATCGACATCACCGAGGGAGTGCGCTAACCATGGCGCTGAAGCATTATAACCCGACGAGCCCCGCCCAGCGCGGCCTTATTCTCGTCGACAAGTCCAGCCTGCACAAGGGCAAGCCCGTCAAGGCGCTGACCGAAGGCAAGCGCAAGACCGGTGGCCGCAACAACAAGGGTCATGTGACCTCGCGCGGTATCGGCGGCGGTCACAAGCAGCGCTATCGTATCATCGATTTCAAGCGTCGCTTGTGGGATGTCGAAGGTACGGTCGAGCGTCTGGAATATGACCCCAACCGCACCGCGTTCATCGCTCTGGTCAACTATCCCGACGGTACGCAGGCTTATATCATCGCGCCGCAGCGCCTCGCTCCTGGTGACAAGGTCATCGCGGGCAAGAAGACCGACGTGAAGCCGGGCAACGCGATGGAACTGGGTCAGATGCCGGTCGGCACGATCATCCACAATATCGAGATGAAGCCGGGCAAGGGCGCACAGCTCTGCCGTTCGGCGGGCACCTATGCCCAGCTCGTTGGTCGTGATCGTGGCATGGTGATGATCCGCTTGTCTTCGGGTGAGCAGCGTTACATCCGTTCGGATTGCATGGGCACCATCGGCGCCGTCAGCAACCCCGACAATGGCAACACCAATCTCGCCAAGGCAGGCCGCAACCGTTGGAAGGGCATCCGCCCGCTGACGCGCGGTGTCGCCAAGAACCCGGTCGATCACCCTCATGGTGGTGGTGAAGGCCGGACCTCGGGCGGCCGTCATCCGGTTACGCCTTGGGGCAAGCCGACCAAGGGTGCCCGCACCCGTAACAACAAGTCGACCGACAAGATGATCATCCGGTCGCGTCACGCCAAGAAGAAGAGGTAATCCGCGATGGCTCGTTCCGTCTGGAAAGGTCCGTTCGTGGACCTCAGCCTTCTGAAGAAGGCAGAAACCGCGCAGGAAGCCGGTGGCCGTGCGCCGATCAAGACTTGGTCGCGTCGTTCCACCATCCTGCCCCAGTTCGTTGGCCTGACGTTCAGCGTCTATAACGGCCGCAAGCATGTTCCGGTGTCCGTGAACGAGGATATGGTGGGTCATAAGCTGGGTGAATTCGCTCCGACCCGCTTCTTCCCCGGCCACGCTGCCGACAAGAAGGGCAAGCGCTAATGAGCAAGGAAAAGGCTCCCCGTCGCGTCGCCGACAATGAGGCTCTGGCCGTCGGCACGCAGATCCGTGGTTCGGCCCAGAAGCTGAACCTGGTTGCCACGCTCATCCGCGGCCACAAGGTCGAGGACGCGCTGAACATCTTGGCTTTCTCCAAGAAGGCGATGGCAGTGGACGTGCGCAAGGTGCTGGCTTCGGCCATCGCCAACGCGGAAAACAACCATAATCTGGACGTCGACGCTCTGGTCGTGGCCGAAGCATCGGTAGGCAAGGCGTTCACGCTCAAGCGCTTCCATGCGCGTGGCCGTGGCAAGTCGACCCGGATCCTCAAGCCCTACAGCCGCGTGCGCATCGTCGTGCGTGAAGCTGGCGAAGAAGCGGAGGCGTAAGCACATGGGTCACAAGAGCAATCCGATCGGTCTGCGTCTTCAGATCAACCGCACCTGGGACAGCCGCTGGTACGCCGAAGGCGCGGACTATGGCCGCCTGCTGCTGGAAGATCTCAAGATCCGCCAGTTCATCATGAAGTCGCTGCCGCAGGCCGCGATTTCGAAGGTCGTCATCGAACGCCCTGCCAAGCTGTGCCGCGTGTCGGTCTATGCTGCCCGTCCCGGTGTCATCATCGGCAAGAAGGGCGCGGACATCGAAAAGCTGCGCAAGAAGCTGAGCGCGCTGACCACGTCCGACGTGTCGTTGAACATCGTCGAAATCCGCAAGCCGGAAGTCGATTCCAAGCTCGTCGCACAGGGTATCGCTGACCAGCTCGAACGCCGCGTGGCTTTCCGCCGCGCGATGAAGCGGGCTGTGCAGTCGGCGCTGCGTCTGGGTGCCGAAGGCATCAAGATCACCTGCGGCGGCCGTCTGGGCGGCGCAGAAATCGCGCGCGTCGAATGGTATCGCGAAGGTCGCGTTCCGCTGCACACGCTGCGCGCGAACGTCGACTATGCCGAAGCCACGGCGCACACCGCCTATGGCGTGTGCGGCATCAAGGTCTGGATCTTCAAGGGTGAGATTCTGGGCCATGATCCGATGGCCACCGACCGGCTCATGCTGGAGGCTCAGACCTCCGGTGTGCGTCCGGCGCGCTGAACATAAGGTAGGTATAGCGTCATGCTGCAACCGAAGAAAATGAAGTTCCGCAAGACCTTCAAGGGCCGGATCAAGGGCGATGCCAAGGGCGGTTCCGCTCTGAACTTCGGTTCCTATGGTCTCAAGGCCATGGAGCCTGAGCGGATCACCGCGCGCCAGATCGAAGCGGCTCGCCGCGCGATCACGCGTCACATCCGTCGTCAGGGTCGTTTGTGGATCCGCGTGTTCCCCGACGTGCCTGTGTCGAAGAAGCCGGCCGAAGTCCGTCAGGGCAAGGGCAAGGGTTCGGTCGAATATTGGGCCGCCCGCGTCAAGCCGGGTCGCATCCTGTTCGAACTGGACGGCGTACCCGGTCCGCTCGCAGCAGAGGCCTTCTCGCGCGCCGCGATGAAGCTGCCCATCAAGACCAAGGTCGTTGCCCGCCTCGGCGACACCTCGCACCTGGAGGGTTAAGCCATGGCGAACGTTGCTGACCTTAAGACCAAGACGGACGACGAACTGTCGACCGAACTCAACAACCTGAAGCGCGAGCAGTTCAATCTGCGTTTCCAGGCGGCCACCAACCAGCTGGAAAAGCCCAGCCGCGTCAAGGAAGTCCGCCGGTCGATCGCGCAGATCAAAACTTTGCAGACCGAGCGTAACAGCTCGGCTGCGACCGCGAAGTAAAGGAAACACACGATGCCCAAGCGCGTGCTGACGGGAACGGTGGTTTCCGACAAGACCGACAAGACGGTGGTGGTTCGTGTAGAGCGCAAGGTTAAGCATGCGCTCTACGGCAAGATCATCCGCCGTTCGAAGAAATATCACGCCCATGACGAGGGCAATGTCTACAAGGAAGGCGAGACGGTCCGCATCGAGGAAACCGCCCCGATTTCCAAGCTCAAGACCTGGAAGGTCATCGAGCGCGTGGACACCCACAAGTCGCCGGAGGTTGCCGCCTAAAGGCGGAAACCCGGACTTTTAGGGTAGGCTCACTGATTCTTTGGGTCTTATTGCGACGCGGGGCTGGCCTTTTCGATCAGAAGGGGTTACAGGCCCGCGCTTCGCGTAGGACCCGACAGAGTCTTGGCACGAAATTCGGAACCGCTGGGCCAGACCTTTCTGGAGCGTCCCGGTAGGCCAAATAAGAAGGAACCGGATCCATGATCCAGATGCAATCCAATCTTGACGTCGCTGACAACAGCGGCGCCAAGCGCGTCCAGTGCATCAAGGTGCTGGGCGGCTCGAAGCGTCGCTTCGCGAGCGTAGGCGACATCATCGTCGTCTCGATCAAGGAAGCAGCGCCTCGCGGCAAGGTGAAGAAGGGTGACGTGCATCGTGCCGTCATCGTGCGTACCGCCAAGGACGTGCGTCGCGCTGATGGCAGCGTGATTCGCTTCGACGGCAACGCCGCTGTGCTTATCAACAAGAACGAGGAGCCGATCGGCACCCGTATCTTTGGCCCGGTCGTTCGCGAACTGCGCGCCAAGAAGCACATGAAGATCATCTCGCTCGCTCCTGAGGTGCTGTAATGAGCGCTGCCAAGATCAAGAAGGGCGACAAGATCGTCGTCCTGGCTGGCAAGGACAAGGGCCGTACCGGCGCTGTCCTGCAAGTGATGCCCAAGGCCGACAAGGTTCTTGTCGAAGGCATCAACGTGCATGCGAAGCATCGCAAGCCCGACCAGTCGAACCCGCAGGGTGGCATCGAGCGCAAGCCCGCGCCGCTCCACATTTCGAACGTGGCGGTCGCCGACAAGGATGGCAAGCCGACCCGCGTTCGTTTCGAGGATCGCGACGGCAAGAAGGTCCGTGTCGCCGTCAAGTCCGGTGAGGTGCTGTAATGGCCGATAAGTACATCCCGCGCTCCAAAGCGCTGTATGACGCCGAGATCGCCAAGGCGATGACCGAGAAATTCGGTTACAAGAACGTCATGGAAGTCCCCAAGATCGACAAGATCACGCTCAACATGGGCGTGGGCGAAGCGACCCAGGACAAGAAGAAGGTCACGCAGGCCGCCGAGGAAATGGAACTGATCGCTGGCCAGAAGCCGGTTATCACCAAGGCGAAGAAGTCGATCGCGCAGTTCAAGCTGCGTGAAGGCATGCCCATCGGTGCCAAGGTCACGCTGCGCCGCGAGCGCATGTATGAATTCCTGGACCGCATGATCAACGTGGCCCTGCCCCGCGTCCGCGATTTTCGTGGTCTCAATCCGAAGAGCTTCGATGGCCGTGGCAATTATGCCTTCGGTATCAAGGAGCAGATCATCTTCCCAGAGATCAGCTATGACCGTGTCGACAAGGTGCGCGGCATGGACATCATCGTGACCACCACGGCGAAGACGGACGATGAAGCGCGCGAACTGCTGCGCCTCTTCGGCTTCCCCTTCCCGCTCGAAGAGAAGCAGGCGGCCTGAACAAGGTCCCGCTTCTCTCCCAACGCTAAAGCTAAGGAAGAGAACTTAAGTCATGGCGAAACTGAGTTCGATCAACAAGAATGAGCGTCGCAAGAAGCTGGTTAAGAAATATGCCGGCCGTTATGCAAAGCTCAAGGCGATCGCGAATGACAACGCGGCCGATGACAGCGATCGTCTGATCGCTCGTCTGAAGATGGCGGAAATTCCCCGCAACGGCAACCCGACCCGCGTGCGTAACCGCTGCGAACTGACGGGGCGCCCGCGCGCTTATTACCGCAAATTCCGGCTCTGCCGTATTCAGCTGCGCGATCTGGCCAATAAGGGCCTGATCCCCGGCGTCACCAAGTCGAGCTGGTAAGGATATCATCTCATGGCATTGACCGATCCCCTGGGTGATATGCTCACCCGCATCCGCAACGGGCAGCAGGCGAAGAAGGACAGCGTTATGTCCCCAGCGTCCAAGCTGCGCGCCCGCGTCCTCGACGTGCTCCAGCGCGAAGGCTATATTCGCGGCTATTCCGAGGAAGATCTCGGCAAGCATCCTGGCCTGCGCATCGAGCTGAAATATTTCGAAGGGCAGCCTGCTATCAAGCATGTCGCCCGCGTGTCCAAGCCTGGCCGCCGCGTCTATTCGGGTTCGAAAGAACTGCCGGTTATCCGCAACGGTCTTGGTATCACGATCGTCTCGACGCCCAAGGGTGTTCTGTCCGACGCGGAAGCGCGCGACCAGAATGTCGGCGGCGAAGTGCTGGCGGAGGTGTTCTAATGAGCCGCATCGGTAAAAAGCCGGTCGCGATCCCCAATGGGGTGACGGCGACCATCGAGGGCGGGCAGCTCTCGGTCAAGGGGCCTAAGGGCACCCTGGCCATGCCGCTGCGCGACGAGATCAGCTATACGCTGGAAGGCGAAGGCATTCTCGTTCAGCCGGCCAACAAGACCAAGGCCGCACGGGCATTCTGGGGCATGCAGCGCACGCTGATCCAGAACCTGGTCACCGGCGTGACGGAAGGCTTCACCAAGAAGCTGCTCATCACCGGCGTTGGCTACCGCGCGAACTCACAGGGCAAGAACCTGAAGCTGCAGCTTGGCTACAGCCATGACGTCGATTTTGCGATCCCCGACGGGATCGAGATCAAGACCCCGGATAACACCACGGTCGAGATCAGCGGCATGGACAAGCAGCAGGTCGGCCAGGTTGCCGCCGAAATCCGTCGCTGGCGCAAGCCTGAGCCTTATAAGGGCAAGGGCATCAAATATGCCGGCGAGTTCATCTTCCGCAAGGAAGGGAAGAAGAAGTAAGATGGCAAAGCTTTCCCTCTTCGCGCGGCGTCGTCGCCGTGTTCGCACCGCTCTTAAGGCTGTTTCGGGCACCCGCCCGCGCCTGAGCATCCACCGTTCGGGTCGTCACATCTACGCCCAGATCATCGATGACGCTGCCGGCACGACCGTCGCTGCGGCATCGACCCTGGACAAGGACGTGCGCGGCAAGACCGGCGCTACCTCGCAAGCCGCTGCCGATGTCGGCAAGCGCGTCGCCGCTGCGGCGACCGCTGCCGGTGTCACCCGCGTCGTGTTCGACCGTGGTGGCTTCCTGTTCCATGGCCGCGTGAAAGCGCTGGCCGATGCCGCCCGTGAGGGCGGGCTGGAGTTCTGATCATGGCTGACGAAAACACCACCGGCGAAGGCAATCAGCCCGCAGCCGTCCTGGCTCCTGAAGCGACGCCTCAGGAAGTCACCGAAAATCGTGGTCCCGGCCGTGGTCGTGGCAATCGTGGCGGCGGCGACCGCAACCGCAGCGATCGCGGCGGTGGCCGTGGTCGTCGTGACGATCGTCGCGGCGGTAACCGTGACGAAGATCAGGGCGAAGAACTGATCGAGAAGCTGGTCCACATCAACCGCGTCAGCAAGACCGTCAAGGGCGGCAAGCGCTTCGGCTTTGCGGCGCTGGTCGTTGTCGGCGACGGCAAGGGCCGGGCTGGTTTCGGTCATGGCAAGGCGCGCGAAGTGCCTGAAGCCATCAGCAAGGCGACCGCCGCTGCCAAGAAGGCAATGGTTCGCGTTCCGCTGAAGGAAGGCCGCACGCTGCATCATGATGGCCTTGGCCATTTCGGTGCGGGCAAGGTGACGCTGCGTTCGGCCCCCGCCGGTACGGGTATCATCGCGGGTGGTCCGATGCGCGCCGTGTTCGAAAGCCTCGGCGTCGCAGACGTCGTGACCAAGTCGAACGGCACGTCGAACCCTTATAACATGATCCGGGCGACCTTCGCGGCGCTGGGCGAACAGACGAGCCCCAAGTCGGTGGCGCAGCGTCGCGGCAAGAAGGTCGCCGACCTTCTGCATCGCGGTGGAGCCTCGGTCGAGGTCGCGCAGGCTGACGCCGAAGCGATTGTGGAGTAAGCTACATGGCAACAATCAAGATCAAGCAGATCGGTTCGCCGATCCGTCGCCCCGCCGACCAGAAGAAGATTCTGATCGGTCTGGGCCTTGGCAAGATGCATCGCGTGGTGGAACTGGAAGACACGGCGGAAGTTCGCGGTGCCATCAAGAAGCTGCCCCATATGGTGCAAGTGGTCGAGGGCTAAGCCCTTCGATCCGATGAAATGATGCGGGAGAGGGGGAAACCCCTCTTTCGTTTTTTTGACGGTCGGGCTATCGGCCCGGCCTCTTTAGGTTCCCACTGGGGACAGCGCGAACAAAGCGAAAGCGAGTGCACGATATGAAACTCAATGACATCCGTGATAATGATGGTGCCCGCAAGGGCCGTATGCGCGTCGGACGCGGCATCGGTTCGGGCAAGGGCAAGACCGCTGGCCGTGGCCAGAAGGGCGCCAAGGCGCGTTCGGGCGTTGCCATCAACGGCTTCGAAGGCGGCCAGATGCCGCTCCACATGCGCATCCCTAAGCGCGGCTTCAACAACATCTTCGCCAGCGATTTCGCGATCGTGAACCTGGGTGCGGTGCAAAAGGCGATCGACGTCGGCAAGCTGGACGCCAATGCGACCATCGACCATGCCGCGCTCAAGGCCGCTGCGCTTGCCCGTGGTGGTAAGGATGGCGTCCGTTTGCTCGCCAAGGGCGAACTGACCGCCAAGGTCAGCTTCCTGGTCTCCGGCGCGTCGAAGGGTGCGTTGGAAGCCGTTGAAAAGGCCGGTGGCAAGGTCGAAGTGATCGAAGTCGTCGCGGCCGCCGACAAGGCGAAGGCCAAGAAGGGCACGGCGTTGGCCGCTGCCAAGGCTGCCCGGAAGGCGTAAGCCGCAGTCTCAGACTTGCAAGCACGGCCCCGCTGCCCGATATGGGTTGGCGGGGTCATGCGTATCGGGGGACTGTCTTTGCCACTTGGTATGGCAACTCCCCGTTCGACACGTTGAACCCGTCCCGCTAAGGGATGAGCGATTCCGCACTGGGGCTTGATGCCTCGGCAAGAGTGATTTGAAGGGCAGCCACCATGGCATCGAGAGCCGACCAGCTCGCATCCAATCTGAGCCTCGCGAAATTCAGCAAGGCCACCGACCTCAAGAAGCGCTTGTGGTTTACGCTCGGCGCATTGATCGTGTTCCGATTCCTCAGCTTCGTGCCGATGCCCGGCATCGATCCGACGGCTTTGGCCGGCGCGGTGCAGAATACGCGCGGCGGCGTTCTCGACATCTTCAACACCTTTTCGGGCGGTGCGCTGGAGCGTGCGAGCCTGATTGCGCTCGGCATCATGCCCTACATCACGGCGTCGATCGTGGTGCAGCTCGCCTCCTCGCTCTCGCCGAAGCTGGCGGCGATCAAGAAGGAAGGCGAAAGCGGCCGCAAGCGGCTCAACCAATATACCCGCTACGGCACGGTGTTCCTGGCAGCGGTCCAGGGCTATTTCGCGGCGGTCGGCTATGAGACGCAGGGCGCGGCCGTGGTCGATCCCGGCATGGTGTTCCGCGTGTCGGCGGTCGTGTCGCTGATCGGTGGCACCATGTTCCTGATGTGGCTCGGCGAACAGATCACCTCGCGCGGCATCGGCAACGGCGTGTCGCTCATCATCATGGCGGGCATCGTCGCCCAGTTGCCGGTGACGTTGAGCAACCTGTTCAAGTCCGGCAGCGAAGGCACGATCTCTGGCCTGCTCATCTTCCTGGTGATGGTCATGGCGATCGGCCTGATCCTGCTGATCTGCTTCATGGAGCGGGCGCAGCGCCGGGTGCTGATCCAATATCCCAAGCGTCAGACCCGTCAGGGACTGATGCAGGCGGATCGCAGCCATCTGCCGCTCAAGGTCAACACCGCAGGCGTCATTCCGCCGATCTTCGCCTCGTCGCTGCTGCTGATGCCGCTGACCATCTCGCAGTTTGCGGGCCAGACGGTCGCGGGCGAAAGCCGGTGGGGCGATTTCGTCCTGACGCTCAACCAATATCTGTCGCATGGCAGCCCGGTCTATATGGGGCTTTATGGCCTGGGCATCGTCTTCTTCTGCTTCTTCTACACCGCCGTGGTGTTCAACCCGGAAGAGACGGCCGACAATCTCAAGCGCAATGGCGGCTTCATTCCCGGCATCCGTCCGGGCAAGAATACCGAACATTATCTGGACTATGTGCTGACGCGCATCACCGTGATCGGCGCCGCCTATCTGGCGTTCATCTGTCTGGTACCGGAATTTGCCATCGCCCGGGCGGGAATTCCCTTCTACCTTGGTGGGACTAGCTTGTTGATCGTGGTCAATGTTACGGTCGATACCGTGACCCAGATTCAGAGCCACCTGCTCGCCCATCAATATGGCGATCTGATCAAGAAGGCGAAGCTCAAGGGCCGCCTGCGCTAAACGCGGCCCGGACGCTGGGCGCACAATAGGGGAGAATGCGCGCGATGAACATCATTCTGCTTGGCCCTCCGGGGGCCGGCAAGGGGACGCAGGCCAGTCGCCTGGTCGAGGACCGCGGTATGGTGCAACTGTCCACGGGCGACATGCTGCGCGCGGCCGTCAAGGCGGGCACGCCCGTCGGGCTGCAGGCCAAGGCGCTGATGGAATCGGGCGCGTTGGTGCCCGACGATGTCGTGTCCGGCATCATCGGCGAAGCACTGGATGCGCTTGCCGCTGATACCGGCGTCATTTTCGACGGCTATCCGCGCACCGAGGCGCAGGCTCATTCCCTCGACGTCCTGCTCGATGGACGCGGTCGCTCACTCGATCATGTGATCGAACTCGACGTCAATGAGGATGCGCTGGTCGAACGGATCACCGGTCGCTTCACCTGCGCCAATTGCGGCGCTGGCTATCATGACGTCTTCAAGCTGCCCAAGGTCGAGGGCGAATGCGACAAGTGCCAGAGCCACGAGTTCAAGCGCCGTCCCGACGACAATGAGGAAACGGTGCGCACCCGCATGGCCGAATATCGCGCGAAGACCGCACCCATCCTGCCCATCTATGAAGCGCGCGCGATCGTGTCGCGCGTCGACGGCATGGCCGACATGGATGACGTGACCAGCGCCATCGCGGCGATTCTGGACGGCGACGCCGCCTGATATAGCGCGCTACGGAAAAAAATGACCGACAGGGGCGGGTATGGCGTTGGCCATGCCTGCCCCTTTTGGCGTCATGGTGCCGATGACGAGGGGGTGGTGTACCATCCACCCATGGCCGTTAAGCATATTTGCCTTAACGCAACGCGATGCAGCAAAAGACCAGCAACAAAAATCGGCTTATCCGAGGCTGATTAACCACGATCTTGCCAGATTTATGTCTCCTATGTTGCTATAGCGGGCTGTGGCTGGATCATCCCCCAAACGCGCACGGTTAACGGAACTGGATGCGCTGCGTGGCATAGGCGCGCTGTGCGTGCTGATCTTCCATTATTCCACGCGCTTCCACGAACTCTTCCCCCAGGCGTCGCATGTGCCGTTCAGTTTCCCCGGCGGCAATTATCGGGTGCTGCTGTTCTTCACCATTTCGGGATTTTCAATCTTCTTCACGCTCGATCGGGTGGGGTCGGTCGCCGACTTCGTGGTCAACCGCTTCGCCCGGCTCTATCCCGCCTATCTGGTGGCGATGCTGGTGACGCTGTCGATCGAATATCTCGCCCATGCGACGCAGCTTCTGATCGGACCCGGCGCGATCCTCGCCAATTTCACCATGTTGCAGGGTTTTGCCTTCCTGCCCGAAGTGGATGGCGCCTATTGGACGTTGACGGTGGAGATCGCCTTCTACGCCTGCATGATCGGCCTGTGGAAATTCGCGGGTTTGAAGCATCTGGAGCCGCTGCTCCTGCTATGGCTGGGCGTCCGCTGGCTCTACGCCCTGTGGCCCGACATGCCGGAGCGGATCATCATGCTGCTGGTGCTGCGCTATCTGCCCTTCTTCGTCATCGGCATGCTGTCCTACCGCGTCTGGGCGGGACGGCGCAGTTGGCGACAGCAGGCACCCTATGCCGCGCTGGCGCTGGCGTCGGTCGCGACGATGGAGACATGGGACGTGACCATCGTCGCCTGCGTCCTGCTCGCGGCCTTTGCGGCGCTGATCGCGGGGCGGCTGCATATATTGCGCATCCGCCCGCTCATCTGGCTCGGCGGGATCAGCTATTCCTTCTACCTCATCCACCAGCATGTCGGTTTCGTCGTCATGCTGGAACTGGCCAAGGCAGGCTATAGCCCCTGGATCGGCTTCTTCGCCGCCTTCGCGGTCGCATTGACACTCGGCACGCTGATCAACCGCGTGGTGGAGCGACCAGCCGGAGAAGCGATATTGGCCTGGTGGAAGCGGCGGCGTGCGCTCCAGCCAGCCGCCGTGCAACCGGCATGAAAAAGGTGGCGCTGGATGAGCCAGCGCCACCTCTTCGACTAACCCGTTCGACTTACTGCGCGACCGGCGCGGCGGCCGCGGCGTTTTCGGGCAGGCCGCCCATCTGCGTCACCATCTTGGTATAGGCGTCCAGATAGGCCAGCACGATGACCTGGCCGATGTCGGTATTTTGATAACCGCCACCGCCGACCGCGGCCAGGCCGCCCATCCAGCCGAGGCCACCACCGCCGCCGAAGCTCAGGTCCGACTTGCGGAAATAGCCCTCTGCCATCACTTCTTCTTCGGTCGTGCGGGCATTGACGACCGACAGCATCACATTGGCCTCGCTTTTCTTGACCGAAATGCCGCCCAGCAAGGCTCCGCCGATGCGGCCGCCCAGCATCCCGCCCAACATGCCGCCCAGCGCGTTGCCGCCGCTATTCTTGTTGGTGGTGACGATATCGGGCTGGATGAAATAATCCGCCGCCTTCACCTGACCCCGGCCGAGGTTCGACCCAGCCTGCAACTCGCCGGAATCCGCCATGGCGCGTTCCAGATTGCGGCTGGCCATCGACCGGCCGCGATTGACCAGGCCGAAACAGCCCGATTGCTGCACGAACAATTTGATGATCGCTTCGGGGCTGCCCAGGCTCAATTCCCGCCACCACTGATTGTCCGGTTCGACGATCGCCGCCGTGCCGATGCGCTTGGTGCAGCGCGGAATTTCCATCTGTTTCTTGGTTTGTGCCTGGCGGCCGGACGACCCCTTGTCCTTGGCCATGGCTTGCGGGACGACCAGGGCAAGGCAGGCCGTCGCCGCGGTCAGCATTTTCAATAGACGCATTATCAGAACCCCGTTTGTTGCTTGCTTTGAAACTGTGCAGGCGACCCTGATATTTTGCGGCCAGCCTATCACAGCCGCCTTGGCCTTCCAAGCATGGGTACGCAGGCGTAACACTCTTTGTCATCCATCACGCAGCCCCTCGTGATCCTACTGACAGCGCGTGCAATCGCTGCTATCGGGCGGCGATGACCGAGCTTTCGCATATCCGTAACTTTTCCATCATCGCCCATATCGACCATGGCAAGTCGACCCTGGCCGACCGTCTCATCCAACGCACCGGCGGCCTGACCGACCGTGAGATGAGTGCGCAAGTCCTTGATAATATGGATATCGAAAAGGAGCGCGGCATCACGATCAAGGCGCAGACGGTGCGCCTGGATTATGTCGCCAAGGATGGCCAGACCTATGAGCTGAACCTGATGGACACGCCGGGGCATGTCGACTTCGCCTATGAAGTCTCGCGCTCGCTGGCCGCATGCGAAGGTGCGCTGCTGGTCGTAGACGCGGCGCAGGGCGTGGAAGCGCAGACGCTGGCGAATGTCTATCAGTCGATCGAGCATGATCATGAGATCGTGCCGGTCCTCAACAAGATCGACCTGCCCGCCGCCGAACCCGAAAAAGTGCGCAAGGAAATCGAGGACGTGATCGGCCTCGATGCGTCCGAAGCGGTGTTGGCGAGCGCCAAGTCGGGCATCGGCATCGACGAAATCCTCGAAGCCATCGTCAAGAAAATCCCACCGCCCAAGGGCGATCGCAACGCCCCGTTGGAAGCGATGCTGGTCGATAGCTGGTACGACCCCTATCTCGGCGTCGTCATCCTCGTCCGCGTCGTCAACGGCGTGATCAAGAAGGGCCAGGCGATCAAGTTCATGATCGGCGGCACCGAACATCTGATCGATCGGGTGGGCTGCATGCGCCCCAAGATCGAGCAACTGCCCGAACTGGCGGCGGGCGAGATCGGCTTCATCACCGCGCAGATCAAGGAAATCGCGCAGACCCGCGTCGGCGACACCATCACCACGGTCAAGAATGGCGCGACCAAGCCGCTGCCGGGCTTCAAGGAAGTCCAGCCAGTGGTGTTCTGCGGCCTGTTCCCGGTCGATGCCAACGACTTCGACAAGCTGCGCGACTCGATCAGCAAGCTGCGCCTCAACGATGCCAGCTTCTCCTTCGAAATGGAAAGCAGCGCCGCGCTCGGCTTCGGCTTCCGCTGCGGCTTCCTGGGGCTGCTCCATCTGGAGATCATCCAGGAGCGGCTGACGCGCGAATATGATCTCGACCTCATCACCACCGCGCCGTCAGTGGTGTACAAGATCCAGCTCACCTATGGCGCGGGCGAGATCGAGCTGCACAATCCCGCCGACATGCCCGACCCGACCAAGATCGACGAGATTGAGGAGCCATGGATCGAGGCGATCATCTATTGCCCCGACGAATATCTCGGCTCGATCCTGAAACTCTGCCAGGACCGGCGTGGCATTCAGAAGAACCTGACCTATGTCGGCGGCCGCGCGCAGGTGACCTATGAACTGCCGCTCAACGAAGTGGTGTTCGACTTCTACGATCGCCTGAAATCGATCAGCCGTGGCTATGCCAGCTTCGACTATCATCAGATCGGCTATCGGACGGGTGATCTGGTCAAGATGAGCATCATGGTCAATGCCGAACCCGTCGATGCGCTCAGCATGATCGTCCATCGCGGCACGGCGGAATCGCGCGGACGCGGCATGTGCGAAAGGCTGAAGGATCTGATCCCCCGCCATTTGTTCAAGATCCCGATCCAGGCGGCGATCGGCGGCAAGGTGATCGCCCGCGAAACCATCGCGGCGATGCGCAAGGACGTGACGGCGAAATGCTATGGCGGCGACATCAGCCGCAAGAAGAAGCTGCTCGACAAGCAGAAGGAAGGCAAGAAGCGCATGCGCGAATATGGCAGCGTCCAGATTCCGCAGGAAGCCTTCATCGCCGCGCTGCGCATGGGGGATGAGAATTGAGCGGGTCCGACGAAGACTATGTGTTCGACGAAGCGTCGGGCGAGTGGGTGCCTGCGTCGCAATTGACCGAGGCAGGCGATGCGGCCGGCACGGTCGAAGTCCGCGACGCGGTGGGCAATTTGCTGGCCGATGGCGATCAGGTGACGCTGATCAAGGATCTGGTGGTCAAGGGGGCCGGGCAGACGCTCAAGCGCGGCACGCTGATCAAATCGATCCGCCTGACCGGCGACGCGCAGGAAATCGATTGCCGCCATGACGGGATCAAGGGCCTGGTGCTGCGCGCGGAGTTCGTGAAGAAGCGATGAGCGACGCGCCTGTCCGTCCCGCCTCGCTGGCGCAGATGGTGCCGATCGCAGGGCAGGTGGCACGGATCGAGCGGGCGGCGGCGTTCCTGGCCAATGGCATGTCGCTCGGCCGTTGCCCGGATGCGGCGGATGATCGACGCCGCGCCATGCCCGCCAAGATGATCGGCAATGGCCTGCGCGAACTCGACTTGTTTCTGACCGACCTGATCGCCGAAGCGCGACGGATCGACCGGCTGGGGGCGGGGGCAGGGGATGATCCCGGCGTGCGGCCGAGCAGTCGCCTTTCCAGCGCAGCCGAGGCGTGGCATCGGGCGGGGCCGCAATTGGGACTGAAGGACGAGGGGCGCATGGTGCTGCGCGGCCTGCGCGCGGCGCAAAATCGCCTATGTTTTGGCCGGTTGCGCAGGGTTGACAGCGAAGCGTCGATGCAGCGGGCCTGCGCCGACTATGCGCGGTTGGCGGGCGATGTGCTGGCGGCGGTGCAGGCGCGCCGTTCAGGCGACGGCGGCGTAGCGATCGCGGCCGGGTAACGTCACGTTCGGTAGGCTCTTGAAGCCGGGCCGGGCCAGCAGATAGCCCTGAATATAGCGAACGCCCATTGCGCGTAGCGCTTCGTATTCGCCGACCGTCTCAATCCCTTCGGCAATGACGATGATACCCAGCGATTGGGCGATGCGCAGCACGCCCTCCACGATCATCCGGCGCGGCAGGCTGGTGTCGAGACCCCGGATCAGGTCCATGTCGAGCTTGATATAGTCGGTCTGGAATTTGGCCAGCAGCCCAAGACCCGCATGGCCCGCCCCGAAATCGTCGATTGCGGTGCCGAACCCCATTTTGCGGTAGGAATCGATGATGGTCCCGACATGGTCGGAATCGACCATCTCCTCATTTTCGGTGAATTCGAAGATCAGGCGCTCGGTCGGAAAGCCGGTCTTCTGCGCGGTCTTCAGGGTCAACTGGATGCAGGCCACGGGCGAATAGACGGCATTGGGCAGGAAATTGATCGACAGCTTCGCGTCAGTATCAAGAATGCCTGCCGCGACAGCGCCCTCGATCGCCGCCACGCGACATTGCTGGTCGAACGCATAGCGATTCTCCGGCGTCACCTGTGCCAAGATCTCGCCCGCGCCTTCGCCATTGGGGCCGCGCACCAGTGCTTCGAACGCGAAAGGGCGTCCCGTCAGGATGTCGACAATGGGTTGGAACGCCATTGCGATGTCGAATTGATGGGCTTGCGACCGGCAGCCCTGGCATCCTGTCTGCACCAAACGTCCTCCTATAACTGAAGGCGTAACCCGGCAGATGCTAACAGCCTGTAAACCCTGCAACTCGTGCGATCGCTTTTGCGACGGACCGAGTGGGAAGGGGGATATGGCCTATGTCAGCGTCAGGTCGCGCACCAATCGATCGGCGCGGCGGACCAGGGACTGGCATGACCCTTGAGGATCATGATCTCGCCCAGCGACACCTCGTCGCGGGTCAGTCTGCGCGCGGCAGGGTCGGCGTCGGTGGGGTCTGGCTTGGCGTCGAATCGGCCGCCGTTGAGCAGGGCGAGCAGGGCCATCCGGCCCCGCTGCGCTTTTTCCGCTTCTTCCGGGCAACGGGCACCATCTTCGGCGGGCACGCGGATGTCGGACAGGCGATAGCGGCGGCCTTCATAGGCGTAGCTGTTGGCGGTCAGCACGCAGGCCTCGCCGTTCGGGTCGTCGCAGGCGGTAAAGGACGCGCTGATGCTGGTGGGCGTGTCGCCCGCTGCGCCGTTGCCGCCTCCCGGCAAAGCGTCCTTGAGCAGAAAAACGGCAAGCCCGGCGATGGCGAACGCGACGAGCAGCAGTCGCACCGGCACGATCCGGGCGGGCCGCTCCTGCTTCTCATGCAGCCAGCGGTGGTCCCTGTCCGGGCTGCGATCCTCGATATCGTACAGATTGCGTGCCATGGCCGCTCCTACCTTCCGACATCCTCTAGCAGGATGCGGACGAATATTTGGCTAACCAAAGCATTTGCGCGGTGCTTGACGGCGCGGGGACGGCATGGTCAAACCGCGCCGGTTCACACGCAGGAGGCGGCATGAGCGACACCTGGCTGTATGACGAAAACCCCGCCATGTTTCGGGCGCATCCGCTGCTGTTCACGCTACTGCTGCTGTCGGTGGTTGGCATCCTGGTGATCGCTGTCTGGTGGGTCATGCACAAGGGCGAACGGCTGGCCTTGTCGGAGCGCGAAGTGCTGCTGGAACGCGGGCTGCTGTCCAAGCAGCGGACCGAAGTGGCGCTGGGCAGCATCCGCAGCGTGCGGATCACCCAAAGCCTTGGCCAACGCATCTTCGACGTCGGCCATGTCGAAATGTTCAGTGCCGGTGACGTAGCGGAAATCGCGATCAAGAACATGCCGCGCCCCGGCCGTATCCGGGCGCTGGCGGCCGCCCGCAACCTCGACCTTTTGCCGCAACGCTAGGGCATATTGCACGCCGCGCTTGACTTGCGCGCAAATATTCCAACGATAGCAACCACAAGGGAGCCGCATCAGAGCATCCCCGCAGGCAGGATGGACGCCAGAAAGGACCGCCGGTCGCATCATGCGGCCCGGCGCTCATAAAAGGGTGCTCTGCATGGTAGGCCTGCGCGTAATGCCTTCATTGCCGGATTTGACCGCCGAGCAGCGCGCGGACATCCGCCAGGCGTGCGGATTTGCCTGCGTGCGCTGCGGCGTCACCCTTTATCGCTATCTGGGATTGCCCGACGGGCCGGGCGCCACATTGCTATGCCCGACGTGCCACGGGCTTGTCGAGGAAGGGCGGCTGACCCCGACCCAGGTCCATAGTTTCCACGCCAATCCCGTGGTGCGCCAGCGGCATTTCGCGCGCGACCGGCTGCCCTTTTCCTCTGAACTACCCCACCTGATCGTCGGCGGATCACGGGTGCTGCGCGACACGCCGATCCCGATCACGTTGGAGGGCGAACCGATCCTGATCTTCGCCCCGCCGCGCCGGATCAATGGCGCGACTCGGATCAGCGTGCGGCTGGGCGGGCCGGACGGCGAGCCGGTGCAGGTGATCGACGGCAATGAATGGCTGCCGACCGATGGAAGCTGGCACTTTTTACTGCGCGGCGATCGCTATTCGATGATGGCGGCGCGGGGCGATGGGCTGGCCGTGCTGCGTATCGTGACCCGTAATCGGATCGCGGTCGAGCATCTGCGCACGACGATCAAGGGACGGCGGCTGGAAGTGACGCCCGACTGGCTGGAAATTGACGGCAAACGCTATATCGACCGGATCGGCAGCGGCACGCTCATCGGGCTGGAATTGTGATCGCGCTTTGACAGGCGCGCGCCCAACCGGCAGGGCGGGATCATGCAATTTGCCCATTTCGATATCGACCATTTCCTGCGCACCCATTGGCAGAAGACACCGGCCCTGATCCGCAATCCGTGGAAGGCGTGGCGCAATCCGCTGGAGCCGGACGAACTGGCGGGCCTGGCCTGCGAGGAGGGCGTCGAATCGCGCCTCGTCATGGCCGCGGGCGACCGGCTGGCGATGGAGAGCGGGCCACTGCCCGAAACCCGCTTCGGCGATCTGGGGCGTGACCGCTGGACCTTGCTGGTGCAGGCGGTGGACCAGCATGTGCCCGACGTCGCGGCGCTGATCGCCCCCTTCCGCTTCGTGCCCGACTGGCGCATCGACGATGTGATGGTCAGCTATGCCAGCGATGGCGGCGGCGTGGGCGCGCATTTCGATCAATATGACGTGTTTCTGGTGCAGGGCCTGGGCCGCAGGCGCTGGCGGGTCGGGCCGCGCTGCGACAGCGCGACGCCACTCTTGCCGCATGACGACCTGCGCCTGATCGCCGACTTCGAGGCGACCGACGAATGGGTGCTGGAACCGGGCGATATCCTCTATGTCCCGCCCTGCTTCGCGCATGATGGCGTCGCGGTAGGCGATGACTGCATGACCTATTCGATCGGCTTTCGCGCACCATCGCGCGCCGAACTGGTCGAACATTGGAGCGAACATCTGGTCGATGCCTTGCCCGACGAGGATCGCTATGCCGACCCGGATCTGGTGCGGCAGGACCATCCCGGCGAAATCGCCGCCTCGGCGATCGACCGGCTGCACGGGCTGGTGCTGGAAGCCCTGAGCGATCGGGCGACCTTCGCCCGCTGGTTCGGCGCCTATAGCAGCCAGCCCAAATATGCCGACACCGATTGGCAGCCCGAAGAACCCGCTGACGTCAACATGGCCCGCGCGCTGATCGCGGCGCAGGTGCCGCTGTGCCGCAATCCCGCGAGCCGCTTCGCCTTCATGGCGCAGGTGGACGGCGCGGTTACCCTGTTCGTGGACGGGCAGAGTTTCGATTGCGTCGGGGATGGCGCGCTACTGGCGCGCGCCTTGTGCGGGCGCGGCGACCTGATGGTCGATCCCGCGCTGGCCGGGTCCGACGCGGCGCTGACGCTGATCGCGGCGCTGATCGATCAGGGCAGCGTTGCCTTTGACGAGGGGGAATGACGACGATGACGCTGATCCTGTTCAACAAACCCTTCAATGTCCTGTGCCAATTCACCCCGGAGCCGAACGGCCCGGAGCGCCCGACGCTCAAAGACTATATCGACGTGCCGGGCGTCTATCCCGCCGGTCGGCTGGACACCGACAGCGAAGGGCTGTTGCTGCTGACCGACGACGGGCGGTTGCAGGCACGGATCGCCGACCCGCGCTTCAAAATGCCCAAAACCTATCTGGCGCAGGTCGAGGGTGAGCCGGACGAAGCGGCGCTCGATACGCTGCGGCGCGGGGTGACGCTCAAGGACGGGCGGACCTTGCCCGCCGAGGTCGAGCGGATCGATGACCCAGCGCTGTGGCCGCGCGACCCGCCCGTGCGGTTCCGCAAGACCGTCACCGATTGCTGGATCAGTCTGACCATCCGCGAGGGCAAAAACCGCCAGGTGCGGCGCATGACTGCGGCGGTGGGGCATCCGACACTGCGCCTGGTGCGCTGGCGGATCGGAGATTGGACGCTTGAAGGTGTGGAACCGGGAACATGGCGCGACGCGGGCTGAGGCCAGCCCGCAAAGCCGTCACCCGCAACGCGCCGAGGTGATCAGCATCGCTTCGTCATAGCTGACCGTCAGCCGATCCGGACGGAAGTCCATCGTCATCGCCATGCCGGGGCCGCCCCAGCGCAAAGTCTTGGCACCAGACGCTTGAAGCAAGGCGGTGCCGGTTTCGGCGCTGGCCTTCTGGCCCGTAAAGCGGGCGAGACTGTCGTGGTTGCAGGAGCCATCGGCCGTGACCGGCGGGGTGGTGGTGGCGCAGGCGGTCAGGACTAGCGCGGCGGTCAGCGACATGATGCGGTGCATGATGTTTTTCTCCTAACACATAATATCCGTTCGCCCTGAGCTTGTCGAAGGGCCTCACTTTTCTTTGAAGAGGAAGTGTGGGGCTTCGACAGGCTCAGCCCGAACGGAGGTAGGGAATTACTCCGTCCGCGTCATCTTCAAACGCCCGCCCTTGACCGCAAAAGCCAGCCGCCCCTCGACCAAGTCCACCGCATCGCGGCCGAATTGTTCGTAGCGCCAGCCTTCCAGGATCGACAGGCCGTCCCGCACGCCAGCCGCCAGCGCCTCGATATCATCGGACCGCGCCAGCAGGCGGGAGGCGACGTTGATGTCGCGCGAGCGGATCTTGAGCAGCAGCTTGAGCAGATCGGCGACCAGCGCGCCATCCTTGCCCAGCCTCGGACGGCGCGGTTCGCGGTCGGGCATCTCGTCCTTGCCGAGCGGCTGATGCTTGGCGATCGCACTCATCAACCGTGCGCCGATATCGTTGGTGCGCCAGGTGGCGGACAGGCCACGCACCTTGCCCAGATCTTCCTGGGTCCGGGGCGGGTGGCTGGCAATGTCGGCCAGCGTCTCGTCCTTGACGATGCGGCCGCGCGGCAAATTCTTGTCCTGCGCCTCGATCTCGCGCCATGCAGCCAGCGCCTTCAACCGGCCCAGCACATCGGCCTTCTTGCTGGCGATACGGACGCGCTTCCACGCTTCTTCGGGCAGATTTTCATAGTTGGACGGATCGCTGATCCGCTCCATTTCCTGGTCGAGCCAGTCGCCGCGTCCGGTCTTCCGCAATTCTTCCAGCATCTTGGGGAATATCTGGATCAGGTAGGTGACGTCGCCGATCGCATAGTCGATCTGCCGCTTGTCGAGCGGACGGCGCGCCCAGTCGGTGAAACGCGCGCCCTTGTCGAGCTGCACGCCCATCCACGCTTCGACCAGATTGCCATAACCAATCTGTTCGCCAAGGCCGAGCGCCATCGCCGCGATCTGGGTATCGAACATCGGGTGCGGCGTCTTGCCGGTCAGATTATGGACGATCTCAATATCCTGTCCGCCCGCATGAAAGACCTTCAGCACATCCTCATTCTCGCACATCAGGTCGAGCAGGGGTTTAAGGTCGATGCCCGGCGCCATCGGGTCGATCGCCGCGGCCTCATGCGGGTCGGCGACCTGCACCAGGCAGAGTTCGGGCCAATAGCTGTTTTCGCGCATGAATTCGGTATCGACCGCGATATAGGGGGATTTTGCGATACGGGCACAAAATGCGGCCAGGGTCTTGCTGTCGGTAATCAGCGGATGAATTTGCATATAGTCTTCGATCTTATTATGGGCAGGCCCGCTCCCTGGCGGGCTCGTCGCTAGTCGACGTTCCAGCCCATAACCCGGCTGCAACACTTTGTCATTTCCGTAAAACGAAGCTGAAAGAACCCAAACGCCATGCATGCCTATCGCACCCACACTTGCGGCGCCCTTCGTGAAGCCGATGTCGGCGCGACCGTCCGCCTGTCCGGCTGGGTCCATCGCAAGCGCGACCATGGCGGCGTGTTGTTCATCGACCTGCGCGACCATTATGGCATCAGCCAGGTGGTGGCGAAGGCCGACAGCGAAGCATTGCGGGTGCTGGAAGGGCTGCGGCTCGAATCGGTCGTGACCATCGACGGCACGGTCGTCGCGCGCGGTCCCGAAGCGACCAATCCGAAGATGGAAACCGGCGCGATCGAAATCGTCGCCGACAGCGTGACCGTGTTGTCCACCGCCGCCGAACTGCCGCTGCCGGTGGCGGGTGAGCAGGATTATCCCGAAGATATCCGCCTGCGCTACCGCTTCCTCGACCTGCGGCGTGAAACGCTGCACGGTAACATCGTCAAGCGCACGAAGATCATTTCCGACATGCGCCGCCGCATGGAAGATGCAGGCTTCACCGAATATTCGACGCCGATCCTGACCGCGTCCAGCCCCGAAGGCGCGCGCGACTTTTTGGTGCCCAGCCGCATTCATGTGGGCAAATTCTACGCCCTGCCGCAGGCGCCGCAGCAATATAAGCAGCTGTTGATGGTCGCGGGCTTCGACCGCTATTTCCAGATCGCCCCCTGCTTCCGCGACGAAGACCCGCGCGCCGATCGGCTGCCCGGCGAATTCTACCAGCTCGATCTCGAAATGAGCTTCGTCACGCAGGAAGAAGTGTGGGACACGATGGAGCCGGTGATCGCCCAGATATTCGAGAAGTTCGCCGACGGCAAGCCGGTGACGCCCGCAGGCAGCTTCCGCCGTATTCCCCATGCCGAGGCGCTGCTGAAATATGGCAGCGACAAGCCGGACCTGCGCAACCCGATCGAAATTACCGATGTAACCGAGCATTTCGTGGGTTCGGGCTTCGGCATCTTCGCCAGCCTAGTCGACAGCGGCAGCGTCATTCGCGCGATCCCGGCACCGGGCGCGGGCGCAGGCAGCCGCAAATTCTTCGACGAAATGAATAATTGGGCGCGCGGCGAAGGCTATTCGGGCCTTGGCTATATCAACATCAAGGATGGCATCCCCGGTGGCCCGATCGCCAAAAACCATGGCGAGGAAGCGACCGCTAAGCTGATCGCGGCGCTGGGCCTTGGCGCGAATGACGGCGTGTTCTTTGCCGCTGGCAAGGAATCGCAGGCGGCCAAGCTGGCGGGCCTCGCCCGGACCCGCGTGGGCGAAACGCTCGACCTCATCGACAAGGATCGGTTCGACCTGTGCTGGATCGTCGACTTCCCCTTCTACGAATATGATGAGGATACAAAGTCGGTCGACTTCGCGCACAATCCCTTCTCCATGCCGCAAGGCGGGCTGGACGCGCTCAACAATCAGGATCCGCTGACGATCAACGCCTATCAATATGATATGGTCTGCAACGGCTTCGAAATCGCATCAGGGTCGATCCGTAACCAGTCGCCTGAACTGATGGTCAAGGCGTTCGAGCTGGTCGGTCTGTCACAGCAGGATGTCGAGGAGCGCTTCGGCGGCCTCTATCGCGCCTTCCAGTACGGCGCGCCGCCGCATGGTGGCATGGCCGCTGGCGTCGATCGCATCGTGATGCTGCTGTGCGGCGCGCAGAATTTGCGCGAAATCACGCTGTTCCCGATGAACCAGCGTGCCGAAGACCTGCTGATGGGCGCGCCTAGCGCTGCCGAGTTCAAGCAGTTGCGCGAACTCCATGTCCGCGTGGTGGAGCCACAGGCCAAGGGCTGATTGCACCTCCTGTGATACTGTGATACTGCGTCGCCCATGAAGAATGTCACCATCGCTCTGGATGACGAAACCCACCGCAAGGCGCGTATCCGTGCTGCGGAACTCGGCACGTCGCTATCAGCGCTGGTGAAGAACTATCTCGCCAGCCTAGGCGACATGGGCGAATTGCAGGAGGTGCGGGACATGCCGATGGCATATGGGGCGCCGCCAGCGCAGGTCGTTCAGCCGGACGGTCCACCTTGGCTGGTCGATGGCAAATGGGTCTATACACGCGATGGCAAGCCGCGCCAGCCGGGTGCCTTGCGGGGCATGTGGATCGCTGATGATTTCGAGGAATGGCCAGCCGATATATGGGAATCGTTTGAACGTTGGGATCATGATGATCCGACGCCCGAATGAAGCTGCTGCTCGACACCCATGTGGTGCTGTGGTGGCTGCGAGACGATCCTAGGCTGGGGCCTCGCAGTCGCGCCATGATCGCTGGCGGGAACAACGAAATCCTCGTTAGCATAGCCACGCCCTGGGAAGTCGCGATCAAATATCGGATCGGTAAACTCGACGAGTCCAGTATGGCGGTGCTTGATGCCATTGGCAGTGCCGGAATGTCGGTGATCGATATTCGCCGACCGCATCTTGAAGCGCTGGAAAAGCTGCCCAAAGGGCACGGCGATCCCTTCGACCATTTCATTCTGGCGCAAGCTGGCGCAGAAGCTGCTACGCTGATGACAGGTGATCGCCAGATGGCGGCTTATGGCATACCCTGCATTGGAATTAGCTAAGATGACCATCGACCTTGCGAACTATGAATCCGCGCCGAAATTCGATGGCGATTATGATGCGACCCTTGCCGCCTTGCAGGAGCGGCTAGCCAAGATTCAGGTCGCGCATATTCTGCACAAGCGGCGCAGCGTCATCCTGCTGGAGGGCTGGGACGCGGCGGGAAAGGGCGGGATCATCAAGCGGATGTCCGCCGACTGGGATCCGCGCTTCTATCAGGTCCATCCCATCGCCGCGCCCAATGAAGTCGAGCGCGACCATCATTTCCTCTGGCGTTTCTGGACCCGGCTGCCCGCCAGCGGCAACATCGCGATCTTCGACCGCAGCTGGTATGGCCGGGTGCTGGTCGAACGGGTCGAGGGTTTCGCCAAGAAGGCCGACTGGAAGCGCGGCTATGACGAGATCAACGCCTTCGAAAAGCAGCAGATCGACGCGGGCATGAACATGGTCAAATTGTTCGTCCACATCACCCAGGAAACCCAGGACGAACAATTGGCGCAACGGCTCGATACGCCGTGGAAACGGTGGAAGACCGGAACCGACGATTATCGCAATCGCGCGCGCCGGGACGATTATCTCGACGCGATGCACGCGATGTTCAAGAAGACCGATACCAAACATGCGCCCTGGCACGTCATCGACAATAATCATCGCAAGACCGGGCGGATCGCGGCGCTGACCTATGTCGCCGAACGGCTGGAACAGCTGGTGCCGATGGATTTTCCGGCGGCGGACCCGGCCGTGGTGAAATTGGCGGAACAGGCCTTTGGCTATGTTCCTGGAAAGTCGCAGTAAAATAGTGCAAATACAAGGGCTTGTAACATTATTGTCATAAATTCCTAACGGCCTGTTTACCAATGCACGCTAACGCACACCCATGCTTGCTGCGCGTCTTTCCCTGTCCGATACCAGCCCCGTCATAAGGCTGGGCCGTCCGCTCAGCGAGGCGGTCGATTGTTTTCAGGATGATTCCGGGCTGCGGCTGCTGCCGGTGCTGGATGAGGCCGACCGGCCGGCTGGCGCGATCTACGAACGCGACATGCGGCGCATCCTGTTCAATCCCTTTGGTCATGCGCTGCTGTGCAATCCCAGTTTCGGCGGACGGCTGGACGATCATGTCCGGCCCTGCGCCACGGTCGAGCGCAGCGCGGCCGTCGAGCAATTGGTCGATCTCTACGCTGCGCAGGGGGCCGGGTGCGAGGGGCTGATCCTGGTCGAGCGCGGGCGCTATGCCGGTGTGCTGGGCGGCCCGCTGCTGCTGCGCCTGACGGCCGAGCGCGACGCGCGGACGGCCCTGGCCCGCACCGAACGCGCGGAGCGGATCACGCGGGAAAGCACGGACTTTCGCGCCGATATCGGCGCGCTGATCGCGGACATGGTGGCGATGGCGGAGCAATTGTCGGTCCTGGCGGGACAAGTGTCGGACCGGGCGACCGGCGACCGCACCGATTCGACGGCGATGGCGGTCGCGGCGGTGCAGACTGCCGACCGGCTTGCGGCGCTACAGAGCGGTGGCGCGGAACTCGGCCACTTATTCGCGGCGATGGAGGCCGAAGCGCGCGATGCGGGCGCGGCCATGCGCGAGGCGGCGGCGCGGAGCCGGTCGGGCCTGGCACAAAGCGCGGCGCTACGCGACGAAGCGGACGGGATTGGCGAGGTTGCCGCGCTGATCGACGCCATTGCCGGCGCGACGGCGATTCTGGCGCTCAACGCAGGCATAGAGGCGGCGCGCGCGGGCGAGGCGGGGCAGGGCTTCGCCGTGGTCGCGCGCGAGGTCAAATCGCTCGCCGCCCAGACGCGCGCGGCAGCGGCGGGCATTGGCGAACGGATCGACCATATCCGCGCGGCCGTGGGCGATGTCGCAGCGGGCCATGCGACGATCGACGATGCCATGACGCGCGCCGACCGGCTATCGACCGCCTTGTTCGACGCGATGGCGCGGCAGGGCGCATTCACGCGCACGATCGCCGACAGCGTCGCTGAAGCCGGATCATCAAGCGACCATATCCGCGCGGGCGCGCAAGCGATCAGCGACAATGCGCTGGCCACGGCGCACGGCGCGCAGGAAATGCGTGCCGTAGCCCGGCGCTTGGCGGACGAAGCGCACCGGCTGGAGGCGCGCGCTGGCGGTTTCATCGCCGAAATCCGCGCCGCTTGACCCGCCTTATCGCGCCACTGCATAAAGTCTCTGGCGCGCCGCGAAAATCGCGATAGGCTGTGCTTCCATAAAAAAGGAGAGGAAGCCATGCTCGTCATGTTCGTGGGTACGGACCGCACCGAAACTGCCGTCAACGCCACTCAGGTCACCTTCGTCTCATCCGTCAACGACGGCACCCGCATCCGCTTCGGCGAAGGCCGCAGCGTGACGGTCACCGAACCCATCGCCGAAGTGCTCGAAAGCCTCAACCGGTCGCTACGCCCGCACGAATAAGCAGGCGTAACGGTCGGGTCAGCGCTGGGCCGCCTCCGCCGCCAGCTTCGCGTCGAGCCGCGCCGCATTCCGATCGGCATATCGTCGACAGGCGGTGGTATCGACAAAGGGATTGGGGTGTCGCTGTTTTTTAAGCCGGGTCAGTTGCGCCCGACCGTCGCCCTGGTCGGGGTGCGTGGTCAGCAGAATGTCGCAAGGCATCATTCGCACCTTGGCGAAGCTGGCCTGGAACGCGCTCGTCAAGGAGCGGTTAGCGGGTGCGGAAAAGCGGTAACTGTCCACAGCGGCCGGATTGAGGCTGGCCGCAAAGACGATAGTCTTGCAGTCTTGGCGCTTCCCTTTCCCTTCGCATGATCGCCAGCTCCAACTCATGCTGCCGACGGTATGGCCTGGCGTAGCATGGGCGGTGACCACCGTGTCGCCGAGTTGGATCGCCTCTCCATCGCGCGCGACACGCAGCCGGGTGACCGGTGGGAAGCGTTCCAGCCAGGCGGCTTGCGGATCGGCGGGATTGCCACCGCCGGTGCGCAATTCCGCCACGCCCTCCGCGCTGGCAATGACCGTCGCCCCGCTGTCGCGCGCGAGCGCCGCAAGGCCGCCTGCATGGTCGAAATGTGGCTCGGTGGACAGGATCAGCTTAACGTCGCGGATCGAAAAGCCCAACGCGCGGATATGCGCTTTCACATCGGACACAGCCTGCGGCACCGCGCCGTCCATCAGGATCAAGCCCGCGCTGGTGCGAATGAGCGCGACGTTCAGGCCGGCAAAGCCCACCAGATAGGTCTGGCCATGAATTCTGACCGGGGCTTGCGGACCCAGCCAGCGTTGCGCGGACTGCGGCGCGATCGGGCGGGTCAGCGGGTCATCGTGCGATTGCGTCAGCGCCGGGACGCTCATGCCCATCGCCGCTATACCGATACCAATCCTGCTTATGCCTGCACATAATCCGTTTCGCACTGCCTGTCCCTCCCTTACGCCGATATCTGGTGAATTATGGTAGGCTTGCGGGAGCGGCAATGCATGATTTCTCGACACTTCCATTAGTTTGCCTTATGACTTTTTCATGGATCGCGCCCAACTGCCTCTGAATGCATTGCGGGCTTTCGAAGCCGCAGCACGGCACCTGAATTTCACGCGTGCAGCGGCCGAACTGTGCGTTAGCCAGGGTGCGGTCAGCCAGCAGGTCGCACAGTTGGAAGCCAGGCTGGGCGCGCCGCTGTTCCGGCGACTGCCGCGCGGGCTGGCGCTGACGGACGAAGGACTGGCGCTGCTGCCGGTGATGGCGGACGCGCTGGACAGGATCGGCACCACCTTGGGGCGGATCGAGAATGGACGTCCGCGTGAAGTGCTGACGCTGGGCGTGGTCGGCAGTTTTGCGGGGGGCTGGTTGCTGCCGCGGCTTGATGAATGCGCACGGGCCTGCCCCCAAATCGATCTGCGCGTGATGACCAATAACAATCGGGTCGATCTGGCAGGCGATGGGCTGGACTTTGCCATCCGGTTCGGCAACGGCGCATGGCATGGCACCCACGCGCAACCGATCCTTCATGCGCCGCTGACGCCATTATGCGCGCCAGACATTGCCGCGCGGCTGCATGATGTAGCCAATCTGGCACGGGAGACGTTGTTGAGATCCTATCGGGCCGATGAATGGCCCCGCTGGTTCGCGGCGGCCGGTGCCGTCGTTCCGCCCATGCGCGGGCCGGTGTTCGACAGTTCAACCCTGATGATCGCGGCCGCGATGGCGGGGCATGGCGTGGCTTTGGCCCCCGTCGCGCTGTTCGACAGCGAGATACGCGCGGGACGATTGGTTCAACCCTTCGCGCGGTCGGTCGATCTGGGCCGGTATTGGCTGACCCGGCTCATGTCGCGCGGGGATAGTCCGGCTATGGCAGATTTCCGAGCATGGCTGACGCGCGCGACAGGCGATGTCATGGGCTAGACCGGATAGCGGATCGCCATCACCTCATATTCCTTTTCGCCCGATGGCAGTATGACGCGGCGCACGTCGCCTATGGCGGCACCGCGCAGGGCGCGGGCGATGGGGGAGGACCAGCCGATGCGCCCTGCATCGATGTCGGTTTCGTCATTGCCGACCAGCGTGACGGTGCGGTGGGCGTCATCCTCGTCGGCGATGGTGACGGTCGCGCCGAAATAGACGCGGCTCTGGTCCGGCTGCTGGCGCGCATCGACGACCTTGGCGTCCTTCATCTTCTTCGACAGACGTTTCAACTGCCCATCAATCTCGCGCATCCGCTTGCGGCCATAGAGATAGTCGCCATTTTCGGACCGGTCACCATTGCCCGCCGCCCAGCTCACCACTTCGACCACCGCCGGGCGCTCGACGCCCAACAGATGGTCATATTCGGCGCGTAATTTCGCAAAGCCTTCAGGCGAGATATAGTTGGGATAGGGGATAGTCATGGCGTGACCCTATCGCGTGTTGCGGGGTGCGTGCAATTTTGTTCGCGCGGAGCCGCGGGGACGCGGAGAAGAGAGAAGAAAGGCCGCCTATTCTCCTCTGCGTCTCCGCGCCTCCGCGAGAACCAAAATCACCCCGGCGTCTGCTTGCCGAGATACCGGCTCAATACCGCGCTGGTCCCCCGGAACCGCGCCCGCTCGGGGTTCATCGCTTCATAGACCACGGCATTTTCCAGCACCCGCTGCACATAATTGCGGGTCTCGAAAATGGGGATCTGCTCGATCCAGCGCAGCATGTCGGCGCCGGGCATACGCGGGTCGCCATTGGCGCGGATCCATTTGTTCACATTGCCCGGCCCGGCATTATAGGCCGCCACGGCCAGCGGATAAGCCCCGCCATAATAATCGAGCATCCGCTGAAAATAGCCCGATCCCAGCATGATATTATAGCTGGGATCGTTGAGCGAAGCGGGACTGTAGCCCATGCCCATCTTGCCCGCCTGCTCCCGCGCCGTGCCCGGCATCAGCTGCATCAGGCCGCGCGCGCCCGCATGGCTGACGATCTGCTTGTCGAACTGGCTTTCCTGCCGGGCGATGGCGTGGATCATGGTCCAGCTATGCTGCGCCTGCGCCGGCACGGGCACGCGCGGGAAGGCGGTCGCGCCATAGCCCGTCAAGCCGCTCGACACCGCGCGACGGCCGACCATGACGCTCATGTCGGGGCGACCGATATTCTGCGCCAGTTGCCCGGCCAGGATATGGTCGACATCATTGTCGGCGCTGTTGGCGATGGCGCGGGCAAAGACGCCCTGATCCTGCCAATAGCCCATCTGCCCCAGCGCCTTGACCGCGCGGACCACCGAGCGGGATTCGAAGGCGGCGCGGTCGGCCGCGGAAATCTGCACCGGCCGTTGGGCGGCTGGCGGCGGCGGGATCGGACGGCCCAGCCGTTCGAGCGACAATTGCCCGTAAAATTGATCGGGATAAATGCCCGCTTGGCCGAAATAATTGTTGGCGGTGGCAGGGTCGCCTGCCTGCAGCGCGGCGCGCCCCGCCCAATAATAGCCCTTCGACTTGGTCTGCGGCGATTTCGCGGCCTCGGCATAGCGACGGAACATCGTCATCGCGTCGGCCGGACGATTGAGATTGTAGAAGGCCGTCGTGCCCGCCAGCCAGGCAAGGCTGGTATAATCATCGCGCACGCCCAGCGCCTGGTCGCTGACGTCAATGCCGGGTGGCACCGCGTCGTCGATCTTGCTGGCGATGCCATAGGCAAAGCTCCACTGGCTGTCATTGGCGGCTGCGCGCGCCTGCCCCAGCAGCACTTCATAAAATTTCTCGGCGTCGGTCGGACGATAGGTCAGCGACGGGCGGTTCGCCAGATATTGGCGCGCCGCCACCCAATTGCCGGTGTCGCGCAGCCAGGCGGCCTTGTCGGCGACGAAGCCCGCATCGCTCGCCCCCACCGGCTCGGCCATCTGCATCAGCATGGCCGCGTCGCTGCTCTTGCGGCGAAAGGCGATGCGCGCCTGATAGACCGGGCGGCGGGCCGGGCTGACATAGGCCAATATCCGCTCCGCGCCGCTGACGTCATTGCCCCACAGCAATTTGTCGGCCCGCAAATCATGGTCGGCCGCGGTCGGGCTCGTGCCGAACAGGGACAGCAACCGCGCTTCGTCGGCGGCGCTCAGCGATCCGCCGATCCAGGCATTGCGCGCGGCGACCCGCGCTTCGTCCATCCGGCCGACCTGCATCAGCGCTGTGGCGTTGCGGGCATGGCCGACCGCCGTGCGCGCCGGGAAGCGCGCGAAGAAGGCGGTGACCTGGCGCGGATCATAGCTGTCAGGATTGATCCCGGTTTCAGCCAAGCGCCGCATCCGGTCCTCGCCCGGCCAGCCGGGGTTGGTGGTGATGAAACTGGCATAGGTCGAAAAGCCGAGGCCATCGCTCTGCTGCAGCGCGCGCCACTGGTTGATCGTCGCGGTGATGGCGCCATCGCTCGGCTGGCCGATGCGACCGGCGACCTGGCTCCAGGGGCTGGGACCGCTGTCGGCCTTGGGCAGCGGCTGCACCACGGCACCCGGCGGAAAGGGCGATGGCGCGGGCGGCTGTCCCTCGGTCTGGGCGCTGGCGCCGGCGGTGAACAGCAAAAGGGCAATAAGGGGCATGCGAATCAGGGTACTTTCGACAGGAGGGGGCGTCGACATGCTGGACATAATCGCAATTGCATCCTTATCAGGCCCTGAATGACGCGCTATAGCGCGCCGCTTGCCCGATCATGCCCCGGCCGCCCGGAGAATTGAAGGAGTTAAATCATGTTTTCCGGCTCAATTCCGGCTCTGGTGACCCCGTTTCGCGACGGACGGGTGGATGAGGAGGCGTTTCGCGCCCTGGTCGACTGGCAGATTGCGGAAGGATCGAGCGCGCTCGTACCCTGCGGCACGACCGGCGAAAGCGCAACCATGACGGTCGAGGAGCATAATCGCGTCATCGCGATCTGCGTCGATCAGGCGGCGGGCCGCGTGCCGGTGATCGCAGGCTGCGGCTCCAACGACACGCGCATCGCGCTGGAACATATGTATGCCGCGCAAGGGGCCGGGGCCGACGCCGCGCTGGTGGTCGCGCCTTATTACAACAAGCCCAACCAGGATGGCGTCTATCAGCATTTCGCCTATCTCGCCGAACGCTGCGCCCTGCCGATCATCCTCTATAATGTGCCCAGTCGGACCATCACCGACATCGGCGTGCCGGTGATTCATCGCCTGTCGGAGGAATTTCAGACGATCGTGGGCATCAAGGACGCCACCGGCAATCTCGGCCGCGTCACCGCGCAGCGGCTCGCCTGCCGCCCGGATTTCTGCCAATTGTCGGGCAATGACGAAACCGCGCTGGGCTTCAACGCCATGGGCGGCAAGGGGTGCATTTCCGTCACCGCCAATGTCGCGCCGCGCCTGTGCGCCGATTTTCAGGCGGCCTGCGCCGCGCATGATTGGGATGGTGCCTTGGCGTTGCAGGATCGTCTCTACCCCTTGCATGATGCTCTGTTCAGCGATTCTTCACCTGGCCCGGTCAAATATGCGCTCACGCGCGTTCGGCCCGACATGCCCGGCGACGTCCGCCTGCCGATCACCTGGCCGTCGGAATCGAGCCGGTCGGCGGTCGATCGCGCGCTGGAGATTGCGGGACTGGTTTAAGAGTGACAAAGCCCCATATTACCCGTTCGCCCTGAGCGAAGTCGAAGGGCTCGGCCGAGCAACGCGAGGCACTTCGCTCCGCTCAGTAGAAGGCTTCGACTTCGCTCAGCCCGAACGGATGTTGAGCATTAGGTGTTAGATTAAATTATGGCCCGCCCGCGTCCCGTCACTTTCGACAAGAAGAAGATCGTCGCCGAAAACCGGCGCGCACGGTTCGATTATTTTATCGAGGATGTGTTCGAGGCGGGCATCGCCCTGCAAGGCACCGAGGTGAAGGCGCTGCGCGGCGGCGAGGGCAATATCGCCGAAAGCTATGCTGAGGTGAAGGGTAACCAGGTGTTTCTGGTGAACAGCAACATCCCCGAATATAGCCATGGTAACCGCGAAAATCACGAACCCAAGCGGCCCCGCAAGCTGCTGCTGCACGAACGCGAGATCGAAAAAATGCACAGCGCCGTGTCGCGCAAGGGCATGACGCTGGTCCCGCTGATGGTCTATTTCAACAGCCAGGGCCGGGCCAAGATCGAACTGGCGCTGGCCAAGGGCAAGCAGACCCACGACAAGCGCGAGACGATCAAGGACCGCGACTGGAAGCGCGACCAGCAGCGCATCATGCGGGACAAGGGCTGATGGACAATCGCTTCAGCCGCTGGTGGCACGCCAACGCCCCGACCCGCGAGTCGCTGGAGCATAACAAGTTTCTGGCACCCGTCGCGCATCGGGTGCTGGAACCCTCGCTCTGGCGCTTCACCCGCCGCTCGGTGCCGCGCGGGGTGGCCTTGGGGCTGCTGGTCGGCATCTTCCTGCTGATCCCCGGCATCCAGATTGCCGGGGCCGCACTGCTCGCCCTGCCATTCCGCGCGAATATCCCGGTCGCGGCCGCCATGACCTTCCTCTCCAACCCGGCGACGACGCCGCTGATCCTGTGGCTGTCGGTCTATATCGGCAACTGGATGCTGGGCCGCAGCGCCGATGCATCGGGCTTCATGGCGCTGGTCGATGAGCATGCCACGATCGGCCAATGGACCGCCTGGCTGGTGTCGGAAGCCGCGCCTGCGATGCTGCTGGGCCTCGCGATCATATCGGTGGTGTCCGCGATCGTGGGCTATGTCTTGGCCGACTGGTTCTGGCGTCATCGCATGGGCCGCAAGTGGCGGGCGCGCAAATTGAGGATTGGCAAGGTCCACGAAAGCAGCGCAAGGGAAGAGACCGCGCCGGTCTGAACCGGGGCGATAGGGAACCAATGCTGGTGCAAGGGGAAGGCCGATCATGGCCGCGCGGCTGAACAAGGATGGAGAAGCATGGCTGACGCAGCCATCTTCGCGCCTCGCGCTGCCGCTGTTGCTGCTGGCGGCCGCGCTTTCGGCTGCGCTGGTTTTCTACGCGATCGGTGACGCCGCGCTGGCTGCCGGCTTTGCGGCCACCCTGCTGGTCATCGCCGCTTTGATGGCCTGGGCGCGCCGCCTTTACCCTGCGCATGTCGTGGCGGGCGAAGCCACCCCCGACTGGACCGTGGCCCGCGCCGCAGCCGACGCCTCCAGCATGGCGATCGCGGTTACGGATCGGGCCGGGCGGCTGGTCTGCGCCAGCGACCTGTTCGGCCAATGGTTCCCCGGCTACCCCACTCCGCCCGGTGTCACGGGCGAAGCGGCGCTGACCGAGAGCCTGTCGCTGGCCTCGCGCGCTGCCTGGCGCGATAGCGAAGCGCGGGTCGAGGGCGTGGCGCAGGGCGGACTTCGGCTCGATGTCGATATCGCCCGCACGGGCCGCGCGGAGGATTATCTGCTCTGGCGCTTTACCCCGGTCCGCCAGCCCAGCGCCCTGGATGATGTCCATCGGCTCCTGACCGGCGAAGCGGGCCGCCAATTGGGCGAAGCGGGCGTGATGGCCGTCATGATCGGTGGCGAAGGCCGCATCCGCGCCGCCAACGGTGCCTTTCTGCTCCGGGCAGCCGGACGGATCGATGCCAATATCATCGGCCGCGATTTCGCCGCGCATATGCGGGTCGACGACAAGTCGCGATTGTTCCTGGCGCGCGAGGAGCAAGGCGGGCTACCGCTCCGCCTCCTTCAAGTGCCGTTGAAACGGGCGATCCAGGCCAATGGCGCGCAGGGTTCGGCGCAGGACGGCCCGATGCTGCTGCTGCTGATCGACGAACCGGCCGGTGGCGGCGGCACGTCGGCGCTCTCCTATATCGAAACTTTGCTCTCGCTGCTGCCCTTTGGCCTTGCCATGGCGGATCGCGACGGGCGGGTGCTGTTCGTCAACAATGCCTTTGCGCGGGTCGTCGGCCTCAAGCCCGGCGAAACGCCCAGCTATCCCGGCGATCTGGTGGTGCGGGAAGATCAGGCGGCGGTCGCCGACGCGGTGCGGCGCTTTGCCGTCGGCCCGCAAATGTCGGGCGACATCGCCGTGCGGATGCGCGACCAGCCGGACGAGCCGGTGGCGCTCAGCCTGGCGGGCGTGCGCGGCCTGGGCGAAGCGGCGGTACTGCTCAGCCTCAAGGACAATAGCGAAGAGAGCAAGCTCAAGCGGCAGGTGGCGCAGGCGACCAAGATGCAGGCGATCGGCCAGTTGGCGGGTGGCGTCGCCCATGATTTCAACAATATCCTGACCGCGATCATCGGCCATTGCGACCTGATGCTGATGCGCCATGCGCCGGGCGACAGCGATTATGACGATCTTCAGCAGATCAAGTCGAACAGCAACCGCGCGGCGGGCCTGACCCGGCAATTGCTCGCCTTCTCGCGCCAGCAGACGTTGCGCCCGCAGATATTGCAACTGCCCGATATCGTCGCCGACGTGTCCAACCTCTTGAAACGCCTGCTTGGCGAAAATGTGAAGCTGGAGGTCAATCATGGCCGTAACCTCGGCGCGGTGCGCGCAGACCCCGGCCAGATGGAGCAGGTGATCGTCAACCTGGCGGTCAACGCCCGCGACGCCATGCCCGAAGGCGGCACGCTCAATATCCAGACCTATGCCGTGCCCGCGATCAAGGTGCGGGAGATGCGCCAGCAGATCTTGCCCGCTGGCGATTATAGCGCGCTGCGTGTGTCGGATACCGGGCTTGGCATCCCGCCCGACATATTGGCCAAGATTTTCGAACCCTTCTTCACGACCAAGGAATTGGGCAAGGGCACGGGCCTTGGCCTTTCCACCGTCTATGGCATCGTCAAGCAATCGGGCGGCTATATCTTCGCTGAATCGGAAATGGGTCGCGGGGCGAGCTTCGTCATCTATCTGCCGGTCTATGCCGGGGCCGATGCGCAGGAGGTCGCGCCGGTCAAGGCACCGGTCAAGCGCAGCGAGACATGGGGCACCGGCACGATCCTGCTGGTGGAGGATGAGGATATGGTCCGCGCCGTCGCCGAACGCGCGCTGACGCGGCAGGGCTATACCGTGCTGACCGCCAATGACGGTGAACAAGGGCTGGAAGTGCTGGCGAACACCGACAGGATCGACTTGCTCATTTCGGATGTGGTCATGCCCAACATGGACGGCCCGTCGATGGTCGCCCGTGCCCGACGCGCCCGGCCTGACCTGCCGGTCTTGTTCATGTCCGGCTATGCCGAGGAGCAGTTGCGCAAATCGATCGATATTCCCAACGTTGCCTTCCTGCCCAAACCCTTTTCCGTCAGCCAGCTGGCGGAGGCCGCGCGCGACGCGATGGCGGTCAGGCCGCCGATCGATTGAGCTTGCGTTGGATCAGAGCAATTATGCTGGGCAAGCCTGCGGCGATACGGTAGCGGACGAGCATCGCAAACAGGGGACTGCCACGCATGACTGAAGGCAAAAGCATTTTGATCGTCGAAGATGAAGCGATGATCGGGATGATGCTGGAAGATTATCTCGACGCATTGGGCTATCGACTGCATGCGGTCGCGGCGAGCGTCGATGAAGCCTGCGCCTATGCGCGCGACGGTGGTTTCGACGCAGCGCTGGTCGATTGTAATCTTCATGGCGAAAAAAGCTGGCCGGTCGCTGACCTGCTGGCGCAACAGTCGATCCCCTTCGTGTTCGCGACCGGGGGCATGGCCGACGATCTGCCGCCGGCACATGCCGACCGACCGACATTGGCCAAGCCCTTTACCATCGGCGCGGTCGAACGCGCGCTCGGCAAGATATTCGCGGCCTGATAGGAAATTTCCGTTCTCCTCTTGTTCCGGTAGAACAAAAGAGATACATCATGACCAAGACGCCGACCGAGTCGGCGGCTCCGCTTGACAGGAGATTGGCTCATGACCGCAATGCTATCCCTCATCGATTCCAAGAAGAACGGGACTATGGACAGACAGAAAGCATTGGACGCGGCGCTGGCCCAGATCGACCGCGCCTTCGGCAAGGGCAGCGCGATGAAGCTGGGGTCGCGCGAAAAGCTGGAGATCGAAGCGATCTCGACCGGCTCGCTCGGCCTCGACATCGCGCTTGGCATTGGCGGCCTGCCCAAGGGGCGGATCATCGAGATTTACGGCCCGGAAAGTTCGGGCAAGACGACGCTGGCGCTGCATGCCATCGCCGAAGCGCAGAAGATCGGCGGCACGGCCGCGTTCGTCGACGCCGAACATGCGCTTGATCCGGGCTATGCCAAGAAGCTGGGCGTCAACATCGACGAACTGATCGTGTCGCAGCCCGATACGGGTGAGCAGGCGCTCGAAATCGTCGATACGCTGGTGCGCTCCAACGCCATCGACATTCTGGTGATCGATTCGGTCGCGGCGCTGGTGCCGCGCGCGGAAATCGAAGGCGAGATGGGCGACAGCCATGTCGGCCTGCAGGCGCGCCTCATGAGCCAGGCGCTGCGCAAGCTGACCGGCTCGATCTCGCGGTCTAAATGCATGGTCATCTTCATCAACCAGGTGCGGATGAAGATCGGCGTGATGTACGGCAATCCGGAAACCACGACCGGCGGCAACGCGCTCAAATTCTATGCCTCGGTCCGCCTCGACATCCGTCGCACCGGCCAGATCAAGGATCGCGACGATATCGTCGGCAACGCAACCAAGGTAAAGGTGGTCAAGAACAAGGTCGCGCCACCCTTCAAGCAGGTCGAATTCGACATCATGTATGGCGAAGGCATCTCGAAGATCGGCGAAATTCTCGACCTCGGCGTCAAAGCCGGGATCGTCGAGAAGTCGGGGGCCTGGTTCTCCTACGACTCGATCCGCATCGGACAGGGCCGCGAAAATTCCAAGACCTTCCTCAAGGGCAATCCCGAACTGGCCGACAAGCTGGAAAAGGCAATCCGCGGCAAGACCGAAGCGGTGGCCGAAGCCTTGATGACCGGACCCGAAGCGGATGACGATGACGAATAAGGGCTGACTGCCTTGTCCGGCCGGATCAGCCGGACGAGACAGCCCGGTTCGTGCGCGCTTTCGCTTCACGCACTGAAAAGGCCCGTCCCGTGGTGGGGCGGGCCTTTTACCGTGATCGGCGAGGCGGGGGCGGTCCGCTTTCCGATAGGATCGGCCGGACGCAAGAATATGTCGAAATGTGCGGGAAAAGTGCGAAGTTAAGCGCCCGCCACCATCCCCCTTGCCTTGTGCCTGCGGCTTCGCAATGCTGCTTTTGGAGCATGCGGACCCGGACTCCCTATCCGCGCGTTTGGCGCATATTCCCTGACAGAAAGGCATCCCATGCGCGTCGCGATCGAAGCGATACTGGACTATGATTTCGCCCAGCCAACCGACGTGCTCCTGGCGGTGGAGGCCGCCGCGATGCCGGACCAACGCATCGTCGAACAGTCCCACATCATCCAGAATGCCGGGCCTTTGACCAACAAGGTCGGCGGCAATGGCATTGGCCGCCGCACCTGGACCCGAACCGGCACCGGCCGGATGGTCAGCACGTTCCGCGCCACCGTGGACGTGGAGCGGCCGACCGTCGATCTCGCCACCCTCGACAAAAGCCCGCTCCCCAGCCTGCCCGAAGATGTGCTGCCCTTCATCTGGCCGAGCCGCTATTGCGAAGCCGACCGGTTCGTCAGCTTCGTCTGCGGCCATTTCCCCGACCTGGAGGGCGGCGCCTTGGTGCAGGCGCTGGTCCAATGGGTGAACGAGAATCTGGTCTATGTGTCGGGCAGCTCCGACGCCACCACCACGGCCGCCGACACTTTCGTCGCCCAGCAAGGCGTCTGCCGCGACTTCGCCCATCTGACCGCCGCCCTCATCCGCTCGCGCGACATTCCCGCGCGGCTGGTGTCGGTCTATGCGCTCGGCCTTGAACCACCGGACTTTCACGCCGTGGTCGAAGTCTGGCTCGATGGCGCTTGGCATCTGGTCGATTCGACGGGCCTTGCGCCGGTCGAAACCATGGTCCGCATCGCCGTCGGCCGCGACGCCACCGACATCGCCTTCATGACCATCTTCGGCGGCGGTCAGATGAACGCCCAGTCGATCAGCGTCACGCAGGTCGACGCCGAATAATCGTCCGACGGGGCGGCGCGGTCGCCGCCCCATTCCACTCCACCCATCGCTCCTGCATTGACAGTGACCCCGCTTGCTCCGAAAAAGAACATAAAGGGAACAAGTGGAATGGCCGAGTCGATTCACAGTCTCGCCGCGCTCAAGCGGCATATCGCCACGCTGGACCGCGCGCCAGCGGTGGAGGCCTCGCCGCGCTTTACCTGTGGCCCGGCGGGGATGGACGCCGCGCTGGGCGGCGGACTGGCGCAAGGCCGCGTGCATGAGATTTTCGCCAGCGTCGAAGAGGAAGGCGCCGCCGCTGGCCTCGCCCTGCTCTGGATACGGCAGGCCGGGCGCGACGCACCCTTATTGTGGCTGCGCAACGCGACGGCGGTGCGGGTGGCGGGTGTGCCTTATGGTCCGGGGCTGGCGGCGCTGGGGCTGGACCCGCAACGATTGCTGATCGGCATGATGGCCGACGACGCGATGCTGCTGCGCGCCGCCGTGGATGCTTTGCGCTGTCCGGCGCTAGGGGCGCTGCTCATTGATCTGCGCGGTCCGGCGCCCTTGCTGGACCTGACCGCCAGTCGCCGATTGGCGCTGGCGGCGGAGACATCGGGCGTGACCGCGCTGCTGCTGCGGATCGGCGGTGATCCGGTGCCCAGTGCGGCCGAAACGCGCTGGCGCGTGGCGGCGGCCCCCTCCGCTCCGCTGCCGGGCCAGGCACCAGGCCAAAGCGCCTTCGACGTCACCCTGTTGCGCCGCCGGGCAGGGCCGGACGGGCTGGCGTGGCGACTATATTGGGACAGCAACAGGAGCGAATTTGGAGACGCGGCAGATGAACGCCATGACGATGACGACATCCGCGACGCGCCGCTATCTGGCGCTGCATTTTCCCTTCCTGGCGCTGGACCGGCTGCGGGTCGCGCGGCCTGATCAATGGGCGGCGGGCGGCAACGGCCCGGCGGTCATCGTCGAACCGGTGCGCGGGGCGATGCGGCTCGCGAGTGTCGATGCCGACGGGTTGGCCATCGGCTTGCTGCCGGCCATGACCCTGGCCGACGCGCGCGCCCGCGAACCGGACCTGCGCGTGTTCGATGCTCAGCCGCATGCCGACCAGGATTGGCTCGAACGGCTGTGCGATGGCTGCGGGCGTTATACCCCCAATGCTGCGCTTGATGGTCCCGATGGGCTGATGCTGGATATCAGCGGCTGCGATCATCTCTGGGGTGGGGAAGAGGCGCTGGCGCGCGACGCGGCCGACCGGCTGGAGCGCTATGGTATGTGCGTGCGCCATGCGATCGCCGCCAGTCCTGAGGCCGCCCACGCGCTCGCCCGCTTTCCCGTGCCCCCCGCGCCCGACGAAGCGGCAACGATCCGCCGCCTGCCGGTAGAGGCGCTGCGGCTGGAGGCGGAAAGCGCGGTGGCGCTGCGCCGTGCGGGTCTGCGGACGGTGGGCGATCTTGCGGCCCGGCCCGCTGCGACCTTGGCGGCGCGCTTCGGCGCGGAAGCGGTCGATGCGCTCCATGCGCTGTTGGGACTGGGGCATCGCCCGCTCGCGCCCCGCCGCGTTCGCCCCGCCATCCGCATCGACCGCCGCTTTGCCGAACCGATCGGCAGCACCGCCTATGCGCTCAAGCGGCTGGAGGAGATGGCCGCCGAAGCCGGCGAACAATTGGCAGAAAGAGGGCAGGGGGGGCGTCGGTTCGAAGCGGTCTTTTTCCGCAGCGATGGCCTCGCCTTCCCGCTGCGCGTCGAAACCGGCCTGCCCGTGCGCGATGCCCCCGCCATCCTGCGGTTGATGCGCGAGCGGATCGACGCCCTGTCCGATCCCATAGACCCCGGCTTCGGCTTCGACATGCTGCGCCTGACGGTGCCGCTGGCCGAGCCGATGGCCGCGACCCAATTGGCGCTGGAAGGGGGCGAAGCGCGCAAGGGGGAAAGCGTGGCGGCGCTGGTCGATCGGCTGTCGATCCGGGCCGGGCGCGGACGCATCCAGCGGCTGGTGCCGCGCGACAGCCATATTCCCGAACAAGCGCAACTGGCGCTGCCCGCCGTAGAAGTCCGAGCGCCCGCCGACTGGGGACCGGTCGGCGAACCGGGCGACCCGCCGTTGCGCCCCATTCATTTGTTCGATCCGCCCCAGTCGATCGACGTGGTCGCCGGCGTACCCGACGGCCCGCCCCACCGCTTCCGCTGGCGACGCGCCTTGCATGACGTGGTCCGCTTCGAAGGCCCCGAACGGATCGCGCCTGAATGGTGGCGCGCGCCCGATGGCGCGATCGAGGGGGACAGTATCGGCAAGACGCGCGACTATTACCGCGTCGAGGATGCACGCGGCCGCCGCTACTGGCTGTTCCGCCACGGCCTCTATGGCGCGGAGACGGTTGACCCAGGCTGGTATCTCCACGGCCTGTTCGCATGAGCAGCGGCCGCAAAGGACCGGACCCGGCCAAGCTCAAATCGGCTGATCCACGGGGCACTATGGGGCGAGAGGCGCGCAAGCAAGGCGCACCTCCCCGCTCCCCGCCAGCCGATGCGCCACCCTTTGCCGAACTGGTGGCGGCGACCAATTTCTCCTTCCTGCGCGGCGCGTCCCATGCCGCCGACATGGTGGCGCAGGCGATGGCGCTGGGGCTGACGGGCCTTGGCATTGCCGATCGCAACACGGTGGCGGGCGTCGTGCGCGCGCATGTCGCACGCAAGCGGGCACCCGAAAAAGCCCGCACGGCGCTGCTCGAAGCGAAGGAGGAAGCAGGCCTGCCGCTCGAACTCAGCGCAGCGGAGGAACAATCCTGCCACTCCGATCTGCGCCTCATCGTCGGCGCGCGGCTGGTCTTTACCGATGGCACCCCGGACATCGTCGCCTATCCTGCGACGCGGCGCGGCTGGGGTGAACTCACCAAATTGCTGACGGTCGGCAATCTCCGCTCGATCAAGGGCGACTGCATCCTGACCTATGCCGACCTGACCGGCTATATGCAGGATCTGCTGCTGATCGTCCTGCCGACATCGACCGCCACCATGCAGACCGCGCATCGCAAGCCGGTCGACTATGAGCATGACGACAGGCCATCTGCCGAAGCGATCCGGCAGGGGCATCTTAGCCTCGTCCCCCCGCCGCGCCCCGCCGATCTGGAAGCGCTGCTGATCCGCCTGTCGCGACTGGCACCGGGGCGGGTATGGCTCGGCGCGGCCTTGCAACGGGATGGGCGCGACGCGCGGCGGCTCGCCCGCTATCGGGCGCTATCGGCGCGCACAGGCGCACCGCTGCTCGCGACGATGGACGCGCTCTATGCCGACCCTGCCGAACGCCCCTTGCAGGATGTATTGAGCTGCATCCGTGCGGGCACGACCATTGCCGGGGCAGGCCGCATCTTGGAGGCCAATGCGGAACGGCATCTCCATGGTCCCGTCGCCATCGCGCATTTGTTCCGGGCCTGTCCCGAAGCTGTGGCGGAAAGTCTGCGCCTGCTGGACCAGGTGCATTTCACGCTTGACCAGCTTCGCTACGAATATCCCGACGAACCCGTGCCGGAGGGGTGGACCGCGCAGCAATGGCTGGAGGAACTGACGCTCAGCGCCGCCCATGCCCGTTATGGCCCGCATATCCCGCATGCCGTGCGGGCGTTGCTGGACGAGGAATTCGGCCTGATCCGCGCGCGCGATTACGCGGCCTATTTCCTGACCGTCCATGACATCGTCGCCTTTGCCCGGATGAAGGGGATATTGTGCCAGGGGCGCGGCTCTGCGGCCAATTCGATGGTCTGCTTCCTGCTGGGCGTCACCTCGGTCGATCCGCAGCGGCACGACCTGCTTTTTTCTCGCTTCGTGTCGGAAGAGCGCGACGAGCCTCCCGACATCGACGTCGATTTCGAACATGAGCGGCGCGAAGAGGTGATGCAATATATCTATGAACGCTATGGCCGCCACCGCGCCGGGATCGCCGCGACCGTCATCCATTATCGCGCCCGCAGCGCGGTGCGCGAAGTCGCCAAGGTGCTGGGCCTGTCGGAAGATGTGTCGGCGCGGCTGACCAGCACCGTATGGGGCAGCCATGGCCGCCAAATGGCCGAAGAGCGGATCAGCGAAGCGGGTTTCACGCTCGACAATCCGCAGATAGTGCAATTGCGCGCGCTGGTGGATCAATTGCTCGACGCGCCTTTTCCCCGTCACCTCTCGCAGCATGTCGGCGGCTTCGTGCTGACCCGCAACCGGCTCGACGAGACGGTGCCGCTGCATCATGCCGCGATGGCCGACCGCAGTTTCATCGAATGGGACAAGGATGACATCGACGCGCTCGGCCTGATGAAGGTCGATATATTGGCGCTGGGGATGCTGACCTGCATCCGCAAGGCATTCGACCTGATGCGCGCGCATAAGCTGGGCGACCATCAACTCCAGGTCGATCTGCAATCCAGCGATCCAGACGTTTACGACATGCTCTGCAAAGGCGACAGTATCGGCGTGTTCCAGGTCGAGAGCCGGGCGCAGATCAACATGCTGCCCCGCCTGCGCCCCCGCACGCTGTATGACCTCACCGTGCAGGTCGCGATCGTGCGGCCGGGGCCGATCGAGGGCGACATGGTGCATCCCTATCTGCGGCGACGCTGTGGCGAGGAGAAGGTCGATTATCCCGCGCCTGCGCCCGACCATGGCCCGACCGACGAATTGCGACAGCTTTTGGGCAAGACGTTCGGCGTGCCGCTGTTTCAGGAGCAGGCGATGAAGCTGGCGATCACAGCAGCCAACTTCAAACCGTCTGAGGCCAACCAGCTACGCCGGGCCATGGCAACCTTCCGCAATGTCGGCACCATCCACCATTTCCGCGAAAAGCTGGTCAAAGGCATGACCGCGCGCGGCTATCAGGCTGATTTTGCCGAACGCTGTTTCAAGCAGATCGAAGGCTTTGGCAGCTACGGCTTCCCGGAGAGTCACGCGCTCTCCTTTGCCCGGCTGGTCTATGTGTCGGCCTGGCTCAAATGCCACCAGCCTGCGGTCTTTGCCTGCGCGCTCCTCAATGCGCAGCCGATGGGCTTCTACGCGCCCGCGCAACTGGTGCGGGACGCGCGCGCCCATGGCGTGACCGTGCAGGGTGTCGATGTGAATGCCAGCCAATGGGACAATGGGCTGGAGCCGATCGACCGGGCGCGCCGGACGGATCGGGGGGAGGGGACGGGGAAAGCCCTGGCGCTGCGGCTGGGGTTGCGACAAGTCGATGGGTTTCGCGAAAGCTGGGCGGCGCAGATGGTGGCAGCGCGGGCCGACGCCCCCTTTACCAGCATCGAGGATCTGGCGCGCCGGGCGGGCCTGCCCGCGCGCGCGCTCCGCCTGCTGGCCGATGCCGATGCCTGCCGTTCGCTGGGGCAGGACCGGCGTGCCGCCTTGTGGGAGGCACGGCGCACGCCGTCCGACGAACTGCCGCTCTTCGCCGCGGCGCGCCGACAGGACCGGGCCGCGCGCGAACTGGGCGAGGAACCGGACGCCATGCTGCCCGCCATGCCGCTCGCCGAGCAGGTGGCGACCGATTATCAGGTGACGCGCCTGTCCTTGAAAGGCCATCCGATGCAATTTCTGCGCCCGGCCTTCGCCGCTGAGGGTGTGCTGAGCTGCGCGCAGGCGAGCGCGGCCAAAAATGGCGCGCGGGTGCAGGTGGCGGGCGTGGTGCTGGTGCGGCAACGGCCGGGCAAGGGCAATGCCGTCTTCATCACCATCGAGGATGAAACCGGCGTCGCCAATATCCTGCTCTGGGCACGGCTGTTCGAGATGCAGCGGCGCGCGGTGATGGCATCGCGGCTGATGCTGGTGGAGGGTGAAATCCAGCGCAGCAAGGAAGGCGTCGTCCACCTGATGGCAAGTCGCGTGCATGACCGCAGCGACGCACTGGGCCGCCTGACCCACAGCGGCGACGGCACCGGCAGCCCCCCACCGCGCAGCGCCACCCACCCGCGCCAGGTACGGATATTACCCGGATCGCGCGACTTTCATTGAGGGGATGGCCCACCCAAAGGGATGCCCAGCCTACTGAATGTCACCAAATCATCATGAAATAGACGTTTAATCGAAACACCAATGCCATGCCTGCGTAAGAAAATAGCGGCACTGGCCTCTCCAACAAAAGGGGAGCTTCATCATGACTAATCTATTGCGCAGCGCGAGTCGCGCTGCGATCATCCTTGCGCTGTCGACGCCGATTGCCGCCATCGCTGGCACCATCACCGGCACCGTGTCCGACGGCACGGGCACGCGCGCCCTTCAATCGACCCAGCTGCGTCTTGTCGAACTCGGTCGCATTGCCGAAGCGGGCCGTGATGGCGATTATCGCTTCCCCGACGTTGCACCGGGCACCTATACGATCGAGGCCCGCTATGTCGGTGCTGATCCGGTTCGCGTTACCGTGATTGTGCCCGAAACCGGCGACGTCGATGCCAATATCCGTATCGGTTCGGATGTCGACGCATCGATCATCGTCGTCGGGCAGGTGGCTAACCAGGCATCGGCCCTGTCGCGCCAGCGCGCCGCCGATGGCGTGGAAAGCGTGCTGACCCGCGATGCCATTGGTCAGTTTCCTGACCAGAATGCCGCTGAATCGATGCGCCGCCTGCCTGGCGTGAACATTCTGAACGATCAGGGTGAAGGCCGTTTCGTATCGGTTCGCGGGCTCGACCCCGAACTCAACGCAGCCTCGATCAACGGCACGCGCATCCCTGCGCCGGAGAGCGATGTCCGCTCGGTCGCGTTGGACGTCATTCCGTCCGAACTGATCGAGTCGATCGAGATCAAAAAGTCGCTGACGCCGGATATGGATGCCGATACGATCGGTGCCTCGATCGAAATCAACACGACCAGCGCCTTTGACCGCAAGAAGGATCTCTATTCGGTCAAGCTGGAAGGCAGCTATAACGAATTTGCCGATGCCTTGACGCCCAAGGGCAGCTTCGACTTTTCGACCCGTCTGTCCGATCGCTTCGGCATCGCAGGCGGCGCCAGCTATTATAAGCGCAAGTTCGAAAGCGACAATGTCGAAGCAGCGGACTGGAACCAGACCGAAGACGGCACGGTCTATGCCGAGGAAATCCAGTATCGCGATTATGACGTGGAGCGCGAGCGCATCGGTGGCTCGCTGAGCTTCGACTGGCTGGCGACCGACACGACCAAACTCTATGCTCGTGGCCTTTACAGCCAGTTCAAGGATCAGGAATATCGTGGCGATGTCATCTTCATCATGGATGAAGAACCAGCATCGGGCACGGCGACGTCGGCGCAATTCACCGACGCCGATGGCCGTATCGAAGTGCGTCGCCGCATGAAGGATCGTCTGGAAACGCAGAAGATCAAATCTCTGACCGTTGGCGGCGAAACCAATACGGGTCCGTGGAAAATCACCTATGCAGGCAGCTGGTCGGAAGCGAGCGAACGGGAGAATGGTTCGGTCGACCCGACGCGCTTCCGTGCCCGTTTCGATGGCGACGGCGTCGATGTCGGCTTCGACTATGCCGATCCGATGAAGCCACGCTACACCGTTACCGGCAATACCGACCTTTTCTATGATCCCTCGGAATATGGCTTCAACGAACTGGAGCAGACCGTCCTGTCGGACGCGAAGGATCGCGAATATGTGGTCCGGGCGGATATTTCGCGGGCCTTCACCATGGATGGCGGCATCTTCACCGTTCAGACCGGTATGAAGTCGCGCTGGCGCGAGAAGAGCTATAATCTGGAAGCCGCTGTCTATGACGGCTATGATGGCGATTATACGCTGGCGGATGTGCTGGGCGGCCAGACCTATCGCATTCAGGACATTCTGCCGCAGGCCAGCCACACTGGCCCGACCGAATTTTTCAACGCGAACAAAGGCAATTTCGAGCTGAATGCGCTCGATACCCTACTCAATTCGACCACCTCCGACTATTCGGTCAAGGAAGACGTGCTTGCCGCCTATCTGCTGGGCCGCTGGGACAGCCAGGCATTGCGGGTCATCGCTGGTGTCCGCATGGAGCAGACCAAGAATGACATCCGCGCCTTCGTCACGGAAACCGACGAGGACGAGAATGTCACGATCACGCCGAACCGTTTCGGCCGCAACTATATGAACTGGTTGCCTAGCCTGACGGTCCGCTACGAGCCGGTCAACAATCTCGTCTTCCGCCTGGGCGGCTATAAGAGCCTGGTGCGTCCCAAACTGTCCAATCTCGCGCCGCGCTTCGACATCAACGAAGATCGTGAGGCCTCGTTGGGCAATCCGAACCTCAAGCCATACAGCGCATGGAACGCTGATTTCTCGGCCGAATGGTATTTCGGTACCAATGCCGCATTGACGGGCGGCCTGTTCTGGAAGTCGATCAAGGACTTCGTCGTGGAACAGCGGATTACGACGCCCGGCACCATCTATGGTGTCGATTATGAGGAACTGACCACCTTCATCAATGGCGACAAGGCCAAGATCAAGGGCCTCGAACTGTCCTACAGCCAGGTGTTCAGCTTCCTGCCGGCACCGTTCGACGGTCTGTTGTTGAACGCCAACTACACCTATACCGACGCCAAGGGCACGGTCCTGACCGATGGCGACATTTCCGATCCGCGCCAAATCCCCCTCGCATCGGCGTCCAAGAACACGTTCAATCTGGTTGTGGGCTACGAAAAGGGACCGATTTCGTTGCGCGCAGCGGGCACTTTCCGCGACAAATATCTGGACGAACTGGGCAGCGAAGCGGACCAGGACCGCTATGTCGACAGCCACTTCCAGGTTGACCTGAGCGCCCGCTATCGCATCACGCCAAAGCTCCGCGTGTTCGCCGAATGGATCAACGTCACTAACGAACCCTATTTCGCCTATCAAAATTATGCGGGCGGCAAGCGGGTTCTCCACTTTGAGGAATATAATTGGACCGCCAAATTCGGCGTGACGGCGAACTTCTGATGAAGCGCATTGCTCTCATCCTTCCGCTGATTTCACTGGCCGCTTGCGCGGTCGGCGAAGTCGAAGTGCCTATCGCCGTGCGCATCGCCAACGCCTCCCCGGCGGTGTCGGTGACCGCGCGGGGCGAAACGACGCCGGTCGGCACGACCAATGCCGATGCAGCGGATGATCCGGCGATCTGGCGCAATGCCGCGGACCCCGCCGCCAGCCTGATCGTGGGCACGGACAAGAAAGCGGGCGTCTATGTCTATGCGCTGGACGGCAAGGTGCGCGACTTTCTCGACGCGGGCCGGGTCAATAATATCGACCTGAAAGATGGCGTGGCGATCAACGGCGGCACGGGCATCCTGGCCGTCGCCTCCGACCGCAACGATGTCGCACGGGCCAAACTGGCGCTGTTCCGGCTTGATCCGGCGACGGCCAAGCTGACCGCGCTCGGCACCATCGATGGCGGTGCGGGCGAAGCCTATGGCTTGTGCATGGGGTCGGACGCGGCGGGCCTCTATGCCTTCATCGTGCTCAAGGACGGGACGATCAACCAGGTCGCGCTCGATGCGTCGGGTGCAACGCCCACCGGCCGCATCGTGCGAACGATGAAGCTCGGCACCCAGTCGGAAGGCTGTGCGGTCGATGACCGCACCGGCACGCTTTATGTCGCGGAAGAGGATGTCGGCCTGTGGCGCTTCGACGCGCGGGCGAGCGGCAGCACCATACCCACGAAGATCGCAGCCGCAGACGGCAAGAATATCGTCGCCGATGCCGAAGGCGTCGCTATCGCCCCGATCGGAGAGAAGGACGGCTATGTCCTCGTCTCCAGCCAGGGCGACAATGCCTATGTCGTCTATCGCATCAGCGACGACAGCTATGTCGGCCGCTTCCGCGTGGTCGACGGCGCGATCGGCGGGTCGGAGGAAACCGACGGCATCGAACTGATGCTGGGCGATTTCGGCCCCGCCTATCCCGGCGGCCTGTTCATCGCGCAGGACGGAGAGAATGGCGCGGCGGCGCAGAATTTCAAGCTCGTCGCCTGGGCCGATATCGTCAAGGCCCTGGGCCTGCCGCAATAGGGCGCGTGGCCGGGACGATCGAAACCGTCCCGGCCACGCCACAGCCTCTTGGTCTTGGCCGGGGCTTCCTCTATGGCGGCAAACGTCTTGCCACTAAGGAAGCCGATTTGATCCTGGACCTTGCCGCCGCCGCTTCGAGCGCCATCCGTTTCGAGGATCTGGGGCTTAGTCCCGTCGCCCTCGACCTCGGGTTCTTCACGCTGAAATGGTATAGCCTTGCCTATCTGGCGGGCATATTGATCGGCTATTGGTATCTGCTGCGCCTGATCGCGCAGCCCGGATCGCCGATGGCCCGGCGCCATGCCGACGACATGATCTTCTACGCGACGCTGGGCATCATCATCGGCGGGCGGCTCGCCTATGTGATCTTCTACCAGCCTGAAATCCTGCAAAATCCGCTCGATATCCTCAAGCTCTGGAATGGCGGCATGTCCTTCCATGGCGGCGCGGCGGGCGTGTCGCTCGGCATCCTCTACATGGCGCGCAAGGAAAAGCTGTCCTGGCTGCGCATCCACGATTATGTCGCCTGCTGCGTGCCCTTCGGCCTGTTCTTCGGCCGCCTCGCCAATTTCGTGAATGGCGAATTGTGGGGCAAGGAAACCGATGGGCCATGGGGAATCATCTTTCCCACCGGTGGACCGTTCCCGCGCCATCCCAGCCAGCTCTATGAAGCCGCGCTGGAGGGGGCCGTGCTGTTCGCCATCCTCTCCTTCGCCTTCTGGCGCACCCGCGCCCGCTATCAGCCGGGGATGCTCGTGGGCATCTTCCTGCTCGGCTATGGCTGCTTCCGCTTCGGCGTCGAATATGTGCGCGAGGCCGATGCCCAGTTGATGGAATTCGCTGCACGCACCGGCCTGCATATGGGCCAGTGGCTGTGCTTGCCGATGATCCTGGGCGGCCTCTACCTCATCTTCACCGCCAAGGGCCGCCGCGTGCGGGTGGAGCCGATCGCGGGCAGCGCGAGTGTCAGCTGAACCGCTACCGCTGGCGGAACGACTGACCCGGCAAATTGCGGCAGGCGGGCCGATCTCGGTCGCTCATTATATGGCCGAATCGAACCAGCATTATTATGCGACCCGCGACCCGCTGGGGATGGAAGGCGACTTCACCACCGCGCCCGAAATCAGCCAGATGTTCGGCGAGTTGGTGGGCTTGTGCCTGGCCGATGTCTGGATGCGGTCAGGGCGGCGGCCCGGTGCGCTCTATGCCGAGCTGGGGCCGGGCCGCGGGACGTTGGCCGCCGATGCGCTGCGGGCGATGGAGCGCGCGGCGCTTGCCCCCCGCGTCCACTGCGTCGAGACCAGCCCTGTCCTGCGCGACCAGCAACGCGGGCTGATCCCCCATGTCACCCATCATGACAGTATCGACAGCTTGCCCCATGAAGGACCGCTGCTGGTCGTCGCCAATGAATTTTTCGATGCGCTACCGGTGCGCCAATGCATCCGCGTCGGTGACGAATGGCGCGAGCGGGTGGTGATCCGGCGCGAGGCGGACGCCGCGTTTCTGCCCGTCCCCGGCTATCGTCGGATCGAATCGGGCCTGCCGCCGATCGCCGCGCAGGCGCAGGATGGCGCGATCATCGAAACGCCGATCGTCGGCGCTGGCATCGCCTATGCCCTGGCGCAGCGCATCGCCAAGCAGGGCGGGGCGGCGATCATCATCGACTATGGCTATGAAGGGCCGCTGCTGGGGGACACGCTCCAAGCCGTCAAGGCGCACCAGTTCGCCGACCCCTTTACCGATCCGGGCGAGGTGGACCTGACCACCCATGTCGATTTCAGCGTCATCGGCAATATGGCGCGACAGGCGGGGCTGCGGGTGCATGGCACGGTGGGGCAGGGCGATTTCCTGCGCCAATTGGGCATCGATCCGCGCGCCGAGCAACTGGCCCGCGCAACGCCCGCGCGCGCGGCGGAGATCGAGGCGGCACGGGTGCGGCTGACCGATGCAGCGGCGATGGGCACGTTGTTCCGGGTGATGGCCTGGACCCATCCCGACTGGGCCGATCCGGCTGGCTTTACGGCCTGATATTAATCGTCCTGGTGATAGCGGCCCAGGCGACGGATGAAGCCGATGAGGCCGGTCTGGCGGCTGCGCTTCATGCGTTCGGCATGCAGGATGGTCTGCACCCGGCTGAAACAATCATCGGCATCGACATTGCACAGCACATAATCATAGCCGTCCCAATGCGCGATCTCGCCCGCCGCGCGCGCCATGCGGCCTTCGATCACGGCATTGCTGTCGGTCCCGCGCCCGCGCAGGCGGCGTTCCAACTCCTCCATCGACGGGGGCAGGATGAAGATGCGGACCACATCGCCCCCGGCGATCTGGTGCAACTGCTGCGCGCCCTGCCAATCGATGTCGAACAGCACGTCCTTGCCGGACTTGAGCATCGCTTCCACCGGGGCGCGGGGCGTGCCGTAGCGCTGGCCAAAGACATGTGCCCATTCGAGAAATTCATGGTCGGCCGTCATCTGGCGGAAGGCTTCCAGATCGACGAAATGATAATCCTTGCCATCGACCTCGCCCGGCCGCATCGGCCGGGTGGTGGCGGAGACAGACATGGATAGGTCCGGCTCGGCGGCGAGCAATTTGCGCGCGATCGTGGACTTGCCCGCGCCCGAAGGCGAGGACAGAACGAAGAGAACGCCACGGCGCTGGAAATCGGGCGTTTCGATCGGGATATGCTCGGCCATGGCCGCTAGTGACGCTTGGGACAGGCTTTGGCAAGAGGCCGGATGACGGAAGGAACAGGATATGCGCCGCAAGCACTCCGCCAATCGTCGGGGTTTCATCCTTGCGGGGCTGATCGTCGTGATGACCGGCGTCATCCTCTTCCTGATGCAAAGGCCGCCGATTTGCGCCTGTGGCACCGTGGAACTGTGGCATGGCGCGCTCGATAGCGGCAATAGTCAGCATATCGCGGACTGGTATAGCCTCAGCCATATCATCCATGGCTTTCTCTTCTACGGCGGCACCTGGATGGTGCTGCGGCGGCGTCCCATCGGCATTCGGCTGGCGGTTGCGGTGGCGATCGAGTCGGCCTGGGAAATTCTCGAAAATTCGCCGATCATCATCGACCGGTATCGCACTGCGACGATCGCGCTCGGCTATTCAGGCGATTCGATCCTCAATTCGGTGAGCGATATCGGCATGATGGCCTTGGGCTTCCTGTTCGCATCGCGCGCGCCGGTCTGGCTGACGGTCGTGGTCGGCATCGGGTTCGAACTACTGGCGCTCGCGGTCATCCGCGACAACCTAGCCCTCAATATCCTGATGCTGACCTGGCCGATCGACGCGGTGCGCGACTGGCAGGCCGCGCTTTAGCCTTCGCGGGCTTTCCGCGCTTTATCGATCGGGATCGGTTCGGCTGGGGTCGGCTCGGCGCTAAGGTCGGGCAGCAATTTGGTGGCGCGCTTGCGGTCGGCTTCGCGCTTCGCCTCATACAGCTTGCCCGCCATATAGGCCCCGGTGACGAACAGCGCACCGGCCGGGAACCGCATGATGACCCGCTTGGCCCCCATCCCTGCAACCAGCCCCAATATGCCAGCCTTTCCGGTTGCTGCGGCTACACGCGTCGCCACGACGGTTGCGCCGACGCGGGCGACCTTTCGCAATATGCCTGCGCGCTTGGGCGAACGGACGGTGACGAGCGGGGCGGAGGGGGTGCGCAGCTTCTTCATTGAGGGTTAATGTATCGGAGGCCCACGGGTTCCACCAGTGCCATATGGATCACACCATATTTTCCGGGCGTACCAGCGCATCGAAGGTCGCCTCGTCCACCAGCCCCAGTTCCAGCCCCGCTTCTTTAAGCGTCTGACCGGTCTTGTGGGCCTGTTTGGCGATCGCCGCCGCTTGGTCATAGCCGATCGCAGGCGCCAGCGCCGTGACCAGCATCAGCGACCGATCGACCAGTTCGGCGATCCGCGCCTCGTTCGCCTCCAGCCCTTCGACGCAACGTTCGGCGAAACTGTCCATGCCGACGGCAAGCAGGTGGATCGAGCGCAGCACCGCCGCGCCGATCATCGGCTTGAAGACATTGAGTTCCAGATGCCCCTGCATGCCCCCCACGGTCACGGCCTGATGATTGCCGATCACCTGCGCCGCCACCATCGTCAGCATTTCGCACTGGGTCGGGTTGACCTTGCCCGGCATGATCGAGCTGCCCGGCTCATTGGCGGGCAGGTCCAGTTCGCCAAGGCCTGAGCGCGGGCCGGAGCCGAGCAGGCGGATGTCATTGGCGATCTTGGTCAGCGCGACGGCCAATGTGGCGAGGGTAGAAGAGAGGTGAACCAGCGGATCATTGGAGGCCAGCGCTTCGAACTTGTTTTCGGCGGTGCGGAACGGCAGGCCGGTGATCGCCGCAATCTCCGCCGCGACCGCGATGTCGAAGCCTTTGGGCGCATTCAACCCCGTGCCGACCGCCGTACCGCCCTGCGCCAGCGCCATCATGCCGTGCATCACGGCCGGTTCGATGCGGCTTTTGGCGCGATAGAGTTGATGCGCATAGCCCGAAAATTCCTGCCCCAGCGTCAGCGGGGTCGCATCCTGCAAATGGGTGCGGCCGATCTTGACGATATTCGCCCAGACCTGCGCCTTGGCATCGAGCGCGGCGTGCAGCCGGTCAAGCGCGGGAAACAGCGCTTTCACCGCCGCCAAGGCCGCCGCGATATGCAGCGCGGTGGGAAAGCTGTCGTTGGAGGATTGGCCGAAGTTCACACCGTCGTTGGGATGCACCGGCACCTTGCCGCCACGCGTGCCGGTCAGCGCTTCATTGGCGATCCCGGCGATCACTTCATTGACGTTCATGTTGGTCTGGGTGCCGCTCCCGGTCTGCCAGATGACCAGCGGAAACTGATCGTCATACTCCCCCGCCGCCACCGCCGCCGCCGCCGCCTCGATCGCATCGGCTTGGATGGCGTCGAGTCCATGATGCCGGTTCACCCTCGCCGCCGCCTGCTTCACGATCGCCATGGCATGGACAATGCCGATCGGCATCCGCTCGGTCTCGCCGAACGGAAAATTCTCCATGCTCCGCTGCGTCTGCGCGCCCCAATAGGCGGTAGCGGGAACGTCGATCGGGCCGATACTGTCGGTTTCGGTACGGGTGGCGGGCATGGGGCACTCCGATTTTTTGAGAATTGTTCGCATGGACCAGATCCCCATCTGGGGCGGCGGCGCGCAAATCCAAGGCCTTTGCTGCGGGAAGCGTGGCCTCCATCACCATAATGGATGTGCCCAAGCGAAGCTCTACACCCGTTGGATGGATGGCCTTATCACATCAGAATATATTCCAACTTTGATAAAAATTGCACATATCAATGTGAATAATAATATATGAAGCATAGTATGATAATAAATACGGTTACGTTAAATAATGCCGATATATTTGCGAAAATTCTCGCAGCGCGTCACGATCGTCACTCTATCGTGGTAACTACTTATAGCGTACGAAGTCGGATCTTCATACGCGGTCTGCAAGCGCCGGGCGATGGGATCGTGCATCGCAGCAAGCCTATGATCCGGCGATCCCGCACCCGGAAGCCGCTTTGGTTCGGGGCTTGGCCACCGTTCGCGATTGGAACCATCTTTGATGACATATGACAGCCGCCACCTTGGCAATGATCCGCTCGACGGCATCGCGGACTCGATGGACCAAGCGGCCGGTGCGATGATCGCGCAGGCGACGCATGGCCTTTCTCCGGCGACCATGTTCCTGGCGAGCGCGGACTGGGCGATGCATCTTGCTTCCTCGCCCGGCAAGCAGATGCAACTGGCCGCGAAAATGGGCCGGAAATATCTCCGCCTGTTCGATTATATGGGACGCAGCGCGGGCAATCCCGACGCGGCCCCCGCTATCGAGCCGCTACCGCAAGACCGGCGCTTTTCCGACCCGGCCTGGCAACAGCCGCCCTTCAATTTTCTCACCCAGGCCTTCCTGCTCAACCAGCAATGGTGGCATGCCGCGACGACCGGCATCGGTGGCGTCTCCAAGGCGCATGAAGCGCAGACGTCCTTTGCGGCGCGCCAGATGCTGGACATGTTCGCTCCCACCAATTTCCTCGCCACCAATCCGGTGCTGCAGCGCAAGATCGTGGAAACGGGCGGCAAATGCCTGATCGATGGCATGAATCACATGGCGCAGGACATGCAGCGCCAGGCGCGGGGTGAGCCGCCGGTGGGTGCCGAGGCGTTCCGGGTCGGCGAAACCGTGGCGACGACCCCAGGCAAAGTCGTGTGGCGTAATGCTCTGATCGAACTGATCCAATATGCGCCGACCACCGAGCAGGTCCGTCCCGAACCGATCCTGATCATGCCCGCCTGGATCATGAAATATTATATTCTCGACCTGTCGCCGGAAAATTCGCTGGTCCGCTGGCTGACGGGCCAGGGCTATACCGTGTTCATGATCTCCTGGCACAATCCCACCAGTGAAGACCGCAATCTCGATCTCGACGCCTATCGTCGCCTGGGCGCGATGGCCGCGCTGGATGCCGTTGGCGCCATCACCGGCAGCGCGAAGATCCATGGGGTGGGCTATTGTCTGGGCGGCACGCTGCTCGCCATTGCCGCCGCCGCCATGGCGCGCGACGGGGATGAGCGGCTGGCCAGCATCACGCTGCTGGCGGCGCAGACGGAGTTCAGCGAACCGGGCGAACTCGGCCTCTTTATCGACGAATCGCAATTGGCCATGCTCAACAATCTGATGTCGACGCGCGGCTATCTCGACAGCGCGCAAATGGGCGGCGCATTCCAGATATTGCGGTCCAACGATCTCGTCTGGTCGCAGATACTCCAGACCTATCTTATGGGCGAACGCCCGCCGATGAACGACCTCATGGCCTGGAATGCCGATGGCACGCGCATGCCCTATGCGATGCACAGCGAATATCTGACTCGCCTGTTCCTCAATGACGAACTGGCCGAAGGCAAGTTCGCGGTCGATGTCCGCACCGTCGCTTTGTCCGCGATCCGCGCGCCCTTGTTCGTGGTCGGGACCGAACGGGACCATGTCGCGCCCTGGCGATCGGTGCACAAAATCCATCTGCTGACCGGAGCCGAAACCACTTTCGTCCTGACCAGTGGCGGGCATAATGCCGGTATCGTATCCGAACCGGGCCATGCGAGACGACGCTATCATGTCCTGACGCGGGAGGCTGATGGCGCCGCCCTTGCACCGGACGAATGGTTTGCGGTCGCCCCGCGCAAGGAAGGGTCATGGTGGCCCGAATGGGGGCACTGGCTGGACGCGCGTTCGGGCGAGCCTCAGCCGCCGCCATCGATGGGCGCGCCTGACAAGGGCTATCCGACGCTCGGCGATGCGCCCGGCCTCTATGTTCTGGAGAAATAATCCATGACCGATGTCGAGATGATCGAAAACCGGACCTTCGCCGAAATCAAGGTCGGCGATACCGCCAGCGTCACCCGCACGCTGTCGCTCAAGGATATTCAACTCTTCGCGCTGGTGTCGGGCGATGTGAACCCGGCCCATCTCGACAGCGAATTTGCCGAGACGGACTTTTTCCGCCGCATCATCGCCCATGGCATGTGGGGGGCGGGCCTGCTGTCGGCCGTGCTGGGCACCGAATTGCCAGGGCCAGGCACCATCTATCTCGGCCAATCGCTGCGGTTCCTGCGCCCGGTGGGCGTCGGCGACCATATCACCGCCTCCGTCACCGTCACCGCCACGCAGCCGGATCGCAGCATCGTCCTGCTCGACTGTCGCTGCGTGAACCAGAATGGCGAGACGGTCATCACCGGCGAGGCGGAAGTGAAGGCCCCGACCGACAAGATCCGCCGTCCGCGCATTGCCCTGCCCGACATCCGGCTATCCGATCATGATGGCTATAACCGGCTGATCGAGGCGGCGTCGGGCCATCCCGTGACGACGGCGGTGGCGCATCCCTGCTCGGCCGCTGCGCTTGCCGCAGCGGTCGAAGCGGCCGAGGCCGGGCTGATCGTGCCGATCCTGGTCGGTCCAGAGGCCCGCATTCGTCAGGCCGCCGAGGAAGCCGGGAAGGACATCAGCGCCTTTCGCATCGTGCCAAGCATTCACAGCCATGAGTCCGCCGCGAAGGCGGTCGAACTGGTACGCTCCGGCGAAGCGCGGCTGTTGATGAAGGGATCGCTGCACACCGATGAACTGATGGGCGCGATCGTGTCCCGCGCGACCGGCCTGCGCACCGAACGGCGGATCAGCCATGCCTATGTCATGGATGTTCCGGGTCACCCCAATCCCCTGATCATCACCGACGCGGCGATCAACATTGCCCCCACGCTGGAGGACAAGGCCGACATCATCCGCAACGCGATCGACCTTGCCCATGTCCTGGGCCAGCCCGAACCCAAGGTGGCGATCCTGTCGGCGGTCGAGACGGTGACCCCCTCCATGCCATCGACGCTCGATGCAGCGGCCCTGTGCAAGATGGCCGATCGGGGCCAGATCACCGGCGGGCTGCTCGATGGCCCGCTGGCCTTCGACAACGCCGTCAGCGAAGCGGCCGCACGGGAAAAGGGCATCGTCTCGCCCGTCGCTGGCCGTGCGGACATATTGGTCGTGCCTAATATCGAAGCGGGCAATATGTTGGCCAAGCAACTGACTTTCCTGGGCGGGGCGGATGCCGCAGGGGTCGTGCTGGGCGCGCGCGTGCCGATCATCCTGACCAGTCGCGCCGACAGCCTGCGGACAAGGCTGGCGTCCTGCGCCGTGGCGGTCCTCCTGGCTGTCGCGGCGACCAAGGCCGCGCCGGGCCTGCCGGAGGGCGCGCCTGCATGAAAGCGGTCGTCAGCATCAATTCCGGTTCGTCGAGCATCAAGTTCGCGCTGTTCACGCTGGAGGACGGGCGCTCTCCCACGCTATCGGCGGGCGGCAAGATCGAGCGGATCGGCATCGCCCCGTGCATCACCATCCGCACGGCGGACGGGGGCGTGATCCACGATCATGACTGGACGGACGGCGCGGCGCTCAGCCATGCCGCGCTGCTCGACTATCTGATCGACTGGGCGACCACGCATCTTGAAGGACGCGAGGTGATCGGCATCGGCCACCGGGTCGTCCATGGCGGCATGGAATTTGCGGCACCCCGGCTGGTGGACCCGGCATTGCTCGACAAGCTCGATGCCCTGTGCGCGCTCGCCCCGCTGCACCAGCCGCACAATCTGGCGGCGATCCGCGCCATTGCCGCCCTTCGGCCCGATATCCCACAAGTCGCCTGTTTCGATACCGCCTTCCACCATGACAAGCCCGAAATCGCGTCGCGCCTGGCCCTGCCGCGCGCGCTGCATGACCAGGGTATCAGGCGCTATGGCTTTCACGGCCTGTCCTACGAATATATCGTCCATCGCCTGATGGAAATCGATCCTGCATTGGCCAAGGGCAGGGTGATAGCCGCGCATCTCGGCAATGGTGCCAGCCTCTGCGCGATCCGCGACGGGCGCAGTATCGATACGACCATGGGCTTCACCGCGCTCGACGGGCTGATGATGGGGACGCGCTGCGGCGCGATCGACCCTGGCGTCGTGCTGCACCTCCAGACCCAAATGGGCATGAGCGCGCAGGCGGTGGAGGATATGCTCTACCGCCAGTCCGGCCTGCTCGGCGTTTCCGGCCTGTCGAGCGACATGCGCACCCTGTCGCAACGCACCGATCCGCATGCCGAAGAGGCGATCAGCCTGTTCGCGTGGCGCGCCGCCAAGGAAGCCGGAGCGCTGACCGCGTCGCTGGGCGGGCTGGACGGCATCGTCTTCACCGCCGGTATTGGCGAACATCATGCCGATATCCGCAGCCGGATTTGCCGACAGCTTGCATGGCTGGGCATCGAACTGGACGAAAGCGCCAACAGCGCGAACCAGCCCGTCATCAGCACGGCGGGCAGCCGGGTGACGGTCCGCGTGATCCCCACCGACGAAGAGCGTATGATCGCTCTGCACACTACGAACCTTTTGCTTGGAGATGCCGCATGACCCCCCTTGTCGACCTTCGCGGGAAACGCGGCCTCATCATCGGAATCGCCAATGAACAGAGCATCGCGGCCGGATGCGCGGCGGCCTTCGCGCAGTGCGGCGCGCGGCTGGCCGCCACCTATCTCAATGACAAGGCGCAGGACTGGGTTTTGCCGGTCACCGAACGTAATGGCATGGAATGGACCGCGCCATGCGACGTCCGCGTGCCGGGCGATCTGGAGCGGCTGTTCGACCAGGTTCGCGAACGTTGGGGCGGGCTCGACTTCCTGCTGCACTCCATTGCCTTCGCGCCAAAGGATGACCTGCACGGACGGGTCACCGATTGCAGCGCGGAAGGCTTTGCCCTCGCCATGGACGTGTCCTGCCACAGCTTTCTGCGCATGGCGAAGCTGGCCGAACCGTTGATGACCGAAGGGGGGTCTCTGCTCTGCGTGACCTTCTATGGCTCCGAACGGGTGGTCGATCATTATAATCTGATGGGGCCGGTAAAGGCGGCGCTCGAAAGCGCCACCCGCTATCTCGCGGCCGAATTGTCGCCCGCCGGCATCCGCGTCCATGCCATCTCGCCAGGGCCGATCGCAACCCGTGCGGCCAGCGGCATCGACCGGTTCGATGCCTTGCTCGAACAAGCCGCCGCGCTCGCCCCGAAGGGCGAGCTTGTGGAGGTGAGCGATGTCGGCAACCTGGCCGCCTTCCTCGTCAGCGACGCGGCAAAGCGCATTACCGGCACGGTGATCCCGGTCGACAACGGACAGCATCTGCACGCCTGACCCGCGGACTTGCCCTTAGGCCCCCCATTTCCTTGAACCAGCCCAGGCGGCGCATCAGCAGCTTTTCGCCTTCGAGCAGCAGAAGCAGGCCGATACCGACCAGGACGATCAGGCCACCATCCCGCAGCGCGAGCGGGCGACTGTCGAAAAGCCGGTTGAGGACAGGCAGATAGGTGAAAGCAAGCTGCGCCGTCACGACCGCGCCAATGGCGATCAGGACTGGCCGGGTGCCCAGAACGCCGCGCCATGTCAGCGAGCGCATATGCAGGAAGCGGACGTTGAACAGATAGAATATCTCCGCAACGACCAGCATGTTGACGACCATGGTGCGGGCTACCTCGATACTGCGTCCTTCGGCCAGAGTGACGAAGAAGACACCCAGCGTCGTGCCCGCAAACAGGATCGAGACGATGATCACCCGCCACAGCAGGAAGGGCGACAAGAGGGGCGCGTCGGCGGCGCGGGGTGGGCGCTGCATGACGCCGGGCTCGGCCGGTTCGAATGCCAGCACTAGCCCCAGGCTGACGGCGGTGACGAGATTGATCCAGAGGATTTGCGTCGCCGTCATCGGCAGCGTGAAGCCAACCAGGATCGCGAGGATGACCGCCACGGATTCGCCACCATTGGTCGGCAGCGTCCAGGAAATGACCTTGCGGATACTGTCGTAGACCGTTCGCCCTTCATGGACGGCAGCCACGATGGACGCGAAATTATCGTCCAGAAGCACCATCTCCGACGCTTCACGCGCGGCCTCCGTGCCTTTGAGCCCCATCGCCGTCCCCACATCGGCCTGTTTGAGTGAGGGCGAATCATTCACCCCATCGCCCGTCATCGCGACGATCGCGCCGTTCGCCTGCAGCGCCCTGACGATGCGCAATTTATGTTCCGGGCTGGTACGGGCGAAGACGGCGACATGCGGGACTGCTTCTTGTAATTGCGCGTCGGACAGGGGGTCGAGATCGGCGCCGGTCATGGCCTTGGGATCGTCGGCCAGGTCGAGTTGCCGGGCGATCGCCAGGGCGGTCGCGACATGGTCGCCGGTGATCATTTTCACGTCGATACCGGCCGAACGGCACTCCGCGATCGCGCGCACCGCTTCTGCGCGCGGCGGGTCGATAAAGCCCATCAGGCCCAGAAATTCGACACCCGTTTCAAGGTCGGAGAAAGCCAGCCGTTCGCTGCCATGCGCCAGCCGCTTGGTCGCGAAACCCAGCACCCGCTCGCCAGCCGCTGCCGCAATCGCGATCTGCTCATCCCAATGCGCACTGGAAGCCTTGCCCGGCGCCATCGCCAGCAAGGCTTCGGGCGCGCCCTTGATGAAGGCGACCGGCTCTCCGTCGGGACTGCGATGCAGGGTCGCCATAAAGCGATAGGCGGCGTCGAACGGTATCTCGTCCAGCCGTGCCCATTCGCCACGGGCATGATCGGGACTGAAGCCCGCTTTCATCGCCAGCGCCGCCAGCGCGCCCTCCATGGGATCGCCCTCGACATGCCAGTTGCCAGACTCCTCGCGCAACTGCGCGTCATTGCACAGGAGGCCGCAGCGGATGATAGCGCTCGCCGCCGCAATCGCGGTCGCATCATCATCGTGATTTTCGGCGGTCAGCGCGCCGTGGGGCGCATAGCCCGACCCGCCCACCAGCAGGTGATGGTCATCGATGAAGATATGCCGAACGGTCATCTCGTTGCGGGTGAGGGTGCCGGTCTTGTCGGTGCAGATGACTGACGTCGCGCCCAGCGTTTCGACGGCGGGCAGCTTGCGGATCACCGCCTTGCGCCCGGCCATGCGCTGAACCCCGATCGCCAGCGTAATCGTGATGACCGCGGGCAGGCCTTCGGGGATCACGCCGACCGCAACGGCGACGACGGCGATCAGCGCATCGTCCCAGGCGAAGTCCCGCACCAGCACGGCAAAAGCGAACAGCAGGACGGCTGCACCCAGCATGGCCCAAGTGAAGCGGCTGGCGAAGTGGTTGATCTGCCGCAGCAACGGCGTCGTGAGCGTCTCGACGCCGCCGAGCAACCCGCTGATATGCCCGATCTGGGTCCGCGCGCCTGTGGCGACGACAACCGCCGTCGCCTGACCCGTCGTCACCATCGTGCCGGAAAAGGCCATGTTGTGACGATCGCCCAGCGCCGCATCGGCGGCAACCGGCGGCTCATGCTTTTCCGACGTGACAGACTCGCCGGTCAACAGCGCTTCGTCGATCTTCAATCCGCGCGCGCGCAGGATGCGCATGTCTGCGGGCACCCGGTCACCCGCCTCAAGGATGACGATGTCGCCCGGAACCAGATTCGCGACATCCACCGTCTGGCGCGCGCCATCCCGCAATACCGTCGCGTGCGGGGCAATCAGATCGCGGATCGCGCCCAACGCCCGCTCAGCCTTCCCTTCCTGAACGAAGCCGACGATCGCATTGGCGACCACCACCGCGGCTATCACGGCCGCATCGACGACATGGCCCAGCAACAGCGCCGCGCCCGCCGCCGCGAGCAGGAAATAGATAAGCGCGCTGTTGAACTGCGCCAGGAACCGCAGCACGGGATGCACCGTGGCGGGCGGCGGCAGGCTGTTCGGCCCGAATGTGACCAGGCGGCGATCAACCTCGTCCCGACCAAGGCCGGTTTTGTGACACGCCAATAGGCCAAGTACATCATCTTCGGGCAGGGCATGCCATTCGGGCTGCTGATCGGTCAGTGCATCTACTCCCGTGAGTGGCCACGACTAACCGATTCCGGTTCAGACCTGCATAGGGGACAATACGCATGTCCCGGTCATAGGACTATCGTGACGTCTGTTCGGGCGTATCACTTCGCGGGCTCGTAATAGGAGAGGCTACCTCGCCTTGGGGTGGCCTATCGCGCATTTCTCACGCCAGCTTTAATAGCGTGTGGGGAGAGCTTCAACGAAAGCACCGCAAGGCCGAAGACCTGGCCGCCAAGGGGCAACCCATCCACATCGTCCGCGAAACAGACTTTCGCGAGCTGGTTTCGCTGGCTTAACCTTGAACAAGTCCGCTCCCCCAATGTTTCCCCGAAGGGGAAAAGCAGCTCGTCCTGTGGGGCAGTGAGATTCGAGGTTTCGGCGTTCGCGTGCTTCCATCAGGCCTCAAGACATTCATAATCCAGTACTGGAATGCCGAGGGTATCAAGCGCTGCGTCAATATCGGTCGCTTTGGCGTGGTCACTGCCGAGCAAGCGCGCGATCTTGCCAAGATCAAGCTCGGCGCGGTTGCCGCCGGTAAAGACCCGGCGGATGACGCTCGCCGCGCCAGAAACGAGATGGACATTGCTGAATTGTGCGACTGGTATTTGACGGAAGCCCATGCGGGCAGAATCCTTGGTCGACGTAACCGGCCGATCAAAGCGTCGTCACTCGCGATGGATGAGAGCCGAATCCGAACCCACATCAAACCGCTGCTCGGTAAACGAATCGCCCGTCATCTGACGATTGCCGATGTCGAGACGATGCAAAACGATGTGGCGACCGGAAAGACGAAAAAGCCTCGACCGGACGGTCGGGGCGGCAAGACCATCGGTGGGCCCGGTGTTGCAGCACGCTGCCTGGCGACCCTTCAGGCCATCTTGGGCCATGCGAAGCATAAGGGCTTGCTTGCCGAACACCCTACAAAGGGTGCCAAGAAGCTCGCTGGCAATAAAAAGACGAGACGCCTCAGCGTCGCCGAGATTGAAGCGCTGGGCAAGGCGATGCTCTATGCCGAGCAGCAGGGCGTTAGCCCGATCGGCATTGCCGTCATCAGACTGTTGCTGCTGACCGGCTATCGTCGCGAGGAGGGGCAAGCCATGCAGCGGGCATGGGCGAAACCGATGGGAGGCTTCGTCGCTTTCCCTGACACCAAGACAGATGGACAGATCCGAGCGATCGGGCCGGAAGCGATCAAGGTTGTCGTGGCGCAGCCGCAGATCGCAGGCAATCCATATGTGTTCACCCCGACCACCGGCGATGGCCCCTTTACGGCAGTCAGCGCCTGTCTGCAGCGGGTTTGCCGGGATTTCCGGCGTCACGCTCCACGTTCTGAGGCATACCTTCGCCAGCATTGCGGCTGAATTGGGTTTCTCCGAACTGACAATCCGCGCGATGCTTGGGCACACTTCGCAGAATGTGACGCAGGATTACATCCATGTCGATAAAGCCCTCAAACTCGCCGTGCGCCGAACGTCCGACGAGATTGCCAAGTTGCTCGCTCAGGGGGCTGCGAAGCTGGACCGCCTCCGGTTGGTCGTTTGAGCGACATAGACCACTAGACAAATGGTAACATATACGTTACCAGAAAGGTCAGGAGTTGATCGTACAGGAGTATATCCGCGAGGACGGCTCCAGCCCGTTCCGCTCATGGTTTGACGATCTCGACACCCAAGCGGGGGCAAAGGTGGCGACGGCGATTGTCAGACTGGAGCTGGGCAATCTGTCGAATGTTAAATGGATAGGAGGCGGAGTTGGAGAATATCGGATCGATTGGGGACCGGGCTATCGGCTCTATTTTGGACAGGATGGAGATGAACTGATCATCCTGTTTGTAGGTGGAACGAAGAAACGACAGCAGGCCGATATCAATCGTGCCTGTATGCTGTTGACGGAATATAAGAGTCGTAAGTCGGCTGCGAAGAAAGCCAAGGGATAGAAGGATGATACTGACGCGGGACTTCAAAGAGACGGTGAAGGAGCGCACCGAGCGCGATCCTGCTTTTGCAAAGGCCATGCTAGACGAGGCTGCGATGGCATTCCTTAACGGTGAACCCCATGTTGCACGCCTGATCCTTCGTGATCTGGTAAATGCGTCAGTTGGGTTTGAAGCTTTGGCGGCTGAAACAAACCGGCCAAGCAAGAGCCTGCATCGGATGCTGTCTGAGAAGGGCAATCCCAGTATGGATAACCTCGGCGCTATTTTCGGTGCAGTCCGTCGGCGTCTCGGCGTGACGATTGAAGCTCATGCCGTAGTGATGGAGCACTAAGTCCTATAATCTTTAGGATTTTCGGCCCGCTTCCCTTTACGCGCAGCCGGCACAATATAGTCCGCCAGCAAGGCATGGAGTTCCGCAATATGGCTTTCGGCACGCGGATGCGGCGCGCTGTCCGACGTCATCACGACGGTCAGGTTCAGGCTGGGAACGATATAGAGCATCTGACCACCATAGCCCCAGGCGAAATGGACGCGATCGCCGGCTACCTCGCTTGCGAACCAGCCAAAACCATAGCCATTGCCGCTCCAGGGCGAAACGCCGCGTGGCCGCCAGCTATCGGCAATCCATGTTTTCGACAGGATCTGCCGTCCATCGATGCGGCCATCATTCCGATATAATTCGCCGAAGCGGGCGAGCGCGCGCGGCGACATCAGCATGTCATTGCCACCAAAGGCGATACCCTGCGGATCGCGCGCCCAGGAGGGAATCTGGATGTCCAGCGGCGCGCCCAGCCACTCGCGCGCCAGCACATCGGTCCCGCGTCCCGTCGTCCGCGTCAATATGGCGGACAAGAGATGCGAGTTGCCGGTCGAATAGAGCATCACGCCCCCTGGTTCCTCCACGAACGGGCGGGACAGGGCATAGCGAACCCAGTTGGGGCTGGTGACCCAGGCCCCATAATATTGCCCCGACGTGCGTTGCAGGCCGGACTGCATCGACAGCAGATGGCCGATGGTAATCCGGGACAGGCGTGGATCGGGGTTGGCGGGCAGGTCGGCCTTGAGCAGGGGCGCGACCGGTTGATCAATGCCTTCCAACATATCACGATCGATCGCCATGCCGACGAGCGCGGATATGACGGTCTTGGATGCCGACTTGATGTTCACCGGCCGGTCGAGCGTCGGCCCGTCATGGAAACGATGGGCTGCCTCTTCTGTCCCATCGCGCAGGATGAGGAGGGACCGCAGCCTGGGCAAGGCTTCGGCCTTTGGCCATAGCGGCGGCGATCAACGTGGGGTCCAGCCCGCGTGTCGCCGTGGCGGCGGCGGGTGTGCCGGGTGCGGTTGCATTGGGCTCCGACGCATTGGCGGCGGGATCAGGCGCGCAACTGGCCATCACCACATCAACGCCGCCACGCAGACGGTTCGCCGCGTCATGGCGCAGCAGCCGGGCGTGATATTTCGGCCAACAAAGTAGCTTCGAATGCGGCCGGGTCTTCGACCTGCGGCGAATGGCCAAGGCTGGGCAGCCGGACAAGGCGGGCGTCGCGAAACTGCGATACCGCATCATCCGCCGCCTGCGGCACCTTGCGGATCTGCGGCCGCATGGATTGAGGCGCGGTATTGGCGCGAAACGCGGTTTCGTCCCGCTGACCGATGAGGAGCGATACCGGCACCTTCACATCCTTCAATTCGGCGGCAACCGGCTGGGTCTCGATCATGTCCGACAACCTCGCCTGCGCGTCGCGCACGATAGCGCCGTCGGGGCTGGCATATTGCCCGGCCAGCATCGCGACCCAGCGATCATAGTCGGCGCGCCATTGGCCATGATAATAGGTGCGCAATTGATAAGCCTTGATCGACGCGGCATCGGTCTTCTGCTCCTCCGCCCGCAAGATGCCGAGGTCGCTATAGGGCACGCCCTCCGACAACGTATCGTTCAGGCCCAGGGGATTGACGAGAACCAGCCGGTCGACGCGATCCGGGTAAGCCAGCGCGAAGCGAATGCCCAATATGCCGCCGGTCGAATGGCTCACCATCGTCACCTTGGTCGCGCCTCCCCTCTCCAAAAGGCCCGCAGTCAGGGCCGCCAGCGCATGGAAACTATATTGATAGCCTGCCGGTTTGGAGGATTTGCAGAAGCCGATCTGATCCGGGACGATCACGCGATAACCCTTGGCCGCGAGCGTGCGGGCGGTTTGCCCCCAAGTCGCGGCACAGAAATTCTTGCCGTGCAACAGGACAAGGGTGCGGCCATTGGCGCGCGCGGTGGGCGCAATGTCCATATAGGCCATGCGCACGCTGCCGCCCTGCGACGGCGCCTCATGCCATTTGACCGGGAAGGGATAGGGAAACCGTTCGAGATTGGCGCCAAGCGGCACCGTTTGCGCCATGGCGGGCACAGTGGTGGCCACCAGCGCAGCGGCAAGGACGGCGCGCAAAATCATTGGGCTTGTTTCCGCACCAGCCAGATGCGGCCACCCGCGTCATCGGCCACCAGCAATTCGCTCTTTGCCGTCTTTTGCAGGCTGACGGGGCGACCATAGACGATCTGCGCGTCGGCATCGCCCAGAAAACCGGTCAGGAACGGCTGCGGCGCGGCGGGTTTGCCACCTGAGAAGGGCACAAGCACGACGTCATAGCCAGACAGGGTCGATCGGTTCCACGACCCATGCCGCGCGACCAGCGCGCCTGGCGCAAAGCCCTCAGGTGCAAATAGCAGTCCCAATGCCGCAACATGCGATCCCACCGCCTGATCCGGCACGATTGCGCGCGCCACGAGCGCGGGCGCTTCGCCCTTGCGGCGCGGATCCACATGCTGGCCGAAATAGCTATAGGGCCAGCCGTAAAAGCCGCCCTCCTTCACGCTGGTGATATAGTCGGGAACTAGATCGTCGCCCAGGCCATCGCGTTCGTTCACTGCCGTCCACAGCGTCTTGCCATCAGGTGCCCAATCCATCCCGACCGGATTGCGCAGGCCGGACGCGAACAGGCGGCTCGTGCCGCTGGCGATATCATAAGCGTGGATAGCGGCCCGGCCCTTTTCCACCTCCATGCCCCTTTCCGCGACATTGCTCGCCGAACCCACAGAGATGAACAGGGTGCGCCCCTCGGCGCTGGGCAGAAGATTGCGGGTCCAATGATTATTATAGCCCCCGGCCGGCAGCGGCATCACTTTGGTCGGCGCGGTATCGATCGTCGTATCGCCCGGCGTGAAGGGAAAATGCACCAGGCCATCGGTATTCGCGACGTAGAGCTTCCCGTCGATGGCGGCCATGCCGAACGGTTGGCTGAGATCATCGACCAGGATCGTGCGCCAGTCCGCGACACCATCCCCGTCCGTGTCGCGCAACAGGGTTATCCGGTTCGCGCTCGTGCCGGCGGCCAGCGATACCGCCTGCCCCTTGATCTTGTCCGGCGCCTTTTCGGGGTCCATCTTGAAGATGGTCTTGGCTTCCGCCACCAACACATCGCCGTTGGACAGCACCAGCATCTGGCGCGGATAATCCAGGCTGCGGGCGAATTCGACCACCTCATAGCCATTGGGCGCGGTCGGCATCACGCCATCGGGCCAGCCTGTGACAACGGGATAGTTGGTCACGGCATGGCTCGTATCGGGCGGCGGCAGCTTTGGCGCGGATTGTCCGATCGCCGAAGATGCCGAGGCACCCGCTAGCAACAAGCTAGAAATGATGGCGATTTTCATGGGGTTACGGATCCCTTGCGGCAGTTGTCGGAATAGCGCACCGAGCGGGGCAGAGTTCCAACGGACAATGGATGCAAGCGCCCCAGCTTTGACAATGGCCGTGCACGGTGGTTTTCTGCTTGCCATTCCCCCGCGCGAGAACCCGCGTGTTAATCAGCGTCGCCACGACGGTAATAAGGATGATGGCTGGTGAGCGGCCAGCAGCGATAGATGGACGGTCCGATGCGGCGACCGATACCCTTGAACCGGAAGGCGTCGATATCCTGGCTCTACCTCGCTGTTATACTGGACCTGCATAGCCGTCGCGTCGAGGGCTGGGCAGTCAACGACAGGATGGAGAAAGACCTGGCGATCAGGGCGCTGGATGTGGCGGTGCGCCTGCACCAGCCTCCCGAAGTCTGCCGTTTCCATTCGGATCGCGACAGCCAATATTGCTCTTACGACTATCAGGAAAAACGATTTTTATAAATCGTTCTATAAATATAAATTATCGAACACCTAAGTGTCTGATCCGAAATTAAGGTGAGTGGTATCAGCAGGTTAGCTTGACGGCTTGGCCTGTCATTGATTCATGGGTTTTGCGAAAAACTACC
>Ga0156326_113_pt1 | contig 78353 bp, 76 predicted proteins | sample RifCSPlowO2_12_FD_107974 | JGI IMG/M metagenome (GOLD analysis project Ga0156326, IMG submission 107974) | Sphingomonadales bacterium RIFCSPLOWO2_12_FULL_63_15 | reverse complement strand
AAATGTAGTGGTAACACTCGCGCCGGTGCGTGCATGTCATTGAACAAAAATGCCTTTTCCAAAAGCACTGTTCAAGTTGGGCGAGAGCGCGGCGGGCAATCGCGCCGCCGCGCTCAACGGACAGGTGCTAAAATTGATCGCGCAGGACAGGGCTGATAGTTAACCGAAGCTGTCGGTGCCAAACATTCAGCTTTCGGCCAATATTCCTTTCAAATAGCGGCCATAGTCCGACTTACCCAGCTTGACGATCGCCTTCTCCAACTGCGGGCCGTCGATGAAACCCTGACGGAAGGCAATTTCTTCTGGGCTTGCGATCTTGAAACCCTGCCGTTTTTCTAGAACACGCACGAACTCGGCTGCATCCAGCAAACTATCAGGCGTACCGGTATCGAGCCAAGCATAGCCGCGGCCCATTATTTCCACATTCAATTCGCCGCGTTCCAGATAGACCCGATTAACGTCGGTGATTTCCAACTCGCCGCGCGGTGAAGGCTTCATGTTGGCTGCAATATTAACGACCTGCGCGTCATAGAAATAGAGACCTGTGACTGCCCAATTCGATTTAGGACTTTCCGGCTTTTCCTCGATGGAAACAGCCTTCATCTTATCATCAAAGCTGACAACGCCATAGCGTTCGGGATCGTTGACGTGATAAGCGAACACGCTCGCGCCGCTCTTGCGCGCCGACGCGCTGTCTAAGATTTCGGGCAGGCCATGGCCGTGATAGATATTGTCACCCAGGATCAACGCAGACGGCTGGCCGTCTACGAAATCCGCGCCGATGATATAGGCCTGTGCCAAACCGTCTGGGCTCGGCTGCTCGGCATAATCGATCGTCATCCCCCAGGCAGAACCATCGCCCAGCAGCGACTGGAAAGCTGGCAGGTCGCGCGGAGTCGAGATGATCAGCACTTCGCGAATGCCCGCCAGCATCAGCGTGCTGAGCGGATAATAGATCATCGGTTTGTCATAGACCGGCATGAGCTGCTTGGAGGTAGACAGCGTCATCGGATAGAGGCGCGTGCCGCTGCCTCCGGCAAGAATGATACCCTTCATAGCCTATTCCTCTAATAAATCAGTGGGCCGCCGGTTGCAGGCGCGCAACCACGGTATCGAGCGACCCGCGCCAGTCGGGTAGCGTCACGCCATGAACTCGTGCGATCAGACCGCAATGGAGCCGCGAATTGGCAGGGCGAGTGGCGGGCGTGGGATAGTCCTGCGTACCGATGCGTCGCACCGAAGCACATGGGCCGCCATGCGCAGCGGACGCTGCGAAAATTGCTTCGGCAAAGTCGGCCCAGCTGGCTTCGCCCTGTGCCGTCATGTGGAAAATGCCGCGCAGTTCCGGGCTACTATCGGATACCAGATTGCTCGCTACTAAGAGGACACCGTCCGCAATATCGAGGGCGCTGGTAGGATTGCCGACTTGGTCGGCAACCACGGATAGTTCGTCCCGGTCCGCGCCAACCCGCAACATGGTCTTGACAAAATTGCTACCGAACGGACTGTAAACCCAAGCCACGCGCACGATGGCACTATTGGCATGGGTCGACAACACCGCCTGCTCACCCGCCAGTTTCGACGCGCCATAGACGCCAGTGGGCCCAGTGGGATCGCTTTCCAAATAGGCGCGGTCGAGTGTACCGTCGAACACATAATCGGTCGAGACATGGACCAGCGGTATGCCCAACGCCTTGGCCGCCTGTGCCACAGCGCCTGCACCTGCGCCATTGACGGCATGGGCGAGGTCGCTTTCCGTCTCCGCCTTGTCGACTGCAGTATAGGCGGCCGCCGAGACGATCGCCTCAGGCGCGGAAGCTTCCAGCGCACGAATGACCGATGCTGGATCTGCCAAGTCAAGCTGTGGACGACCGATCGCAATCACCTCATGCCCAACGGCCCCGCCACGCTCTATCAGACTGGTGACAACCTGGCCAGACTGGCCTGTTACGACAATCCTCATTTGTTCAGCCCCAACCTCTGACCGTCATATTGGTCGCGCAACGGCTGCCACCACCACTGGTTTTCCAGATACCAGCGCACCGTCTTTTCGATGCCACTGTCAAAATTCTCCTGCGCCTTCCAGCCCAGTTCGTTTTCAAGCCGGGTCGCGTCAATTGCGTAGCGCGCATCATGGCCGGGGCGATCAGTCACATATTCGATCAACTCAGCGCGCGGCTTGTGGGTTGGGCGCAGTTCGTCGAGCACGGCGCAAATGCGCAATACAACGTCGATATTCTTGCGCTCGTTACGGCCACCGACATTATAGGTTTCACCCGGCACGCCGCGCTCGATGATGATGTCGAGCGCACGTGCATGATCGTCGACATAGAGCCAGTCGCGGATATTATCGCCCTTGCCATAGATAGGCAGGCGACGGCCTTCAAGCGCATTGAGGATAGTAAGCGGGATCAGCTTTTCGGGGAAATGATAGGGTCCGTAATTGTTCGAGCAGTTCGACACCACCACCGGCAGGCCATAGGTGCGCTGCCATGCCTTGGCGAGGTGATCGGACGCAGCTTTAGACGCCGAATAGGGAGAACTGGGGTCATAAGGAGTGGTTTCCTCAAACAGGCCTTTGTCACCCAGCGAGCCATAGACTTCATCGGTCGAGACATGGAGGAAGCGGAAGGCGGTCTTGGCGTCGGCTTCGAGGCCATTCCAGTATGCGCGCGCAGCCTCCAGCAGGGTAAAACTGCCCACCACATTGGTCTGAATGAAATCCGCCGCGCCAGTGATCGAGCGATCGACGTGGCTTTCGGCGGCCAAATGCATGATGCGGTCGGGCCTGAAGCCGGTGATTGCGGCGTCCATCGTTGCACGATCGCAGATATTGGCATGCAGGAACTGGTGGTTATTCTTGCCTTCGACCTCTTTCAGCGATGCCTCGCAACCCGCATAGGTAAGCGCGTCTATGGTCAGGACGTCGTAGCCCTTTTCCAGCACCAGATAGCGGACAAGGGCCGAGCCAATAAAGCCGGCACCGCCGGTGACAATCACGCGCATGGGTTATTTGCTCCAGTTGAAATAGGCAGGAAGGTCGGTCAGCAGCGGCTGCTTGCGATCCTTGGCAGACAGGGTGTCGGCGTCAGCGGCGTCGGGCCAGACGATGCCAATCGCCGGATCATCCCAAGCCAGCCCCTTATCACATTCTGTGTTATAGTATCCGCCGGTGACCTTATAGGCGATGACCGTATTGGGTTCGAGCGTGCAGAAGCCGTGGGCAAAGCCTGGCGGCACCCACAGTTGCTTGCCATTATCCGGCGTCAGCGTTTCGCCGGCCCACTGGCCATAGGTAGGCGATCCCACGCGGATATCGACGGCCACATCATACAGCGCGCCGGCGGTGCAACGCACCAGCTTGCCCTGGGCATGGGGATTACTCTGGAAATGCAGGCCGCGGATGGTGCCAACCCGGGCGCTCATCGACTCATTGTCCTGAACGAACATATAGTCACCGATATGTTTAGCGAACAGATCAGCGCGGAAAGTCTCCGCGAAGTAACCGCGCTCGTCGCCGATATGGCGAGGGGTCAGAAGCGTAACGCCTGCGATATCGTAGGTCTGGACTTCCATATGTTCTCCTGAAAAGTGCGACTGATTTCGATCAGTTATTGCTGTTCTGGATCACCGACACAGCACTGGTCACCGTCAGGACCGGTGAGAAGAGCTGGCTAATGAGTTGAACGAGCTTGCTGGGCTGGTTAGCCGCCGCATTACCAAAATAGAGCACATCTTTGTCTTGCATCACAAATTTCTGCGCCAAGAAATAGGAGCCTGTCTGCATCATATTGAGATGATAGACCACTGGCACTTCGTTGCCGCTCTCGTCCCGGACATAGCGGAACAAAAAGATGGCGGCGGGATCACCGAGATTGGGGTTGGTGCCGCCAGCGGTTGCAACCGCCTCTGCCAAAGATACGGACGAACGCCTGAAGGGTACTTGTTCTACTCGACCCGAAGCGCCCAGAATGGAGTATGTTCGCGGATCATCTACCAGCATTAGTCGATCGCCTGGACGGATGCGCACGTCAAGTGCTGGATTTTCAACCATATCGTTGATACGAACGTCCGCGCTGGAGGCTCCGCGCATGATGCGCACCATGAGGTCCTTCGAACTGCCGCGATAGCCGCCTGCAAGCGCAATCACGTCTGACAGGCTTTCGCGGTTTGTCTGAAGCACGAGGCGTCCTGGCTTTGCTACTTCACCGCCAATGATGATCGAATTGGTGATGGCCTGGTCAAGAGCCACCAAAACCTGGGGATTTTGCGACAAGCCTTTCAGCGCATTGCGGATCATGGCCTCAACCTCACCCGTGGTAAGGCCTGCAACATTGAGCGTGCCGGCATAGGGTATGGTGATATCGCCCCCGTCATCGACGCGCACTGGCGGCAACTTTTGAACTTGGACGCCCGGAGTCGCCATCATTTGGCCTGAACCGCCGGAATTGCCGCCACCGCTAAACAGGGTAACGCCGGCCTCGTAGATGTTGATGTCGAGGACATCGCCCGGCCCTACCATGTCGGTTGGCGTCTGGGTGATTTCAGGGAGACTTGCGACGGGTTTAGCAATGTCAGGGGCGACGGGTATCCCGGTTGCGGACTGGATCTGGACTAACCGGATGGGCGAGCCATCCTTCGGAGCGATCGCGGACCTCTCAATCTGCTTACCGGTTGGACCGCTCGAGGGCAGTGTGGCGCAGCCTGCAAGCCCCGGGAACAGGGCCAAACATACGATTTTCTTTAGATACATGGATAGTGGTCTCGAAAGGCTGGCTGCTTGTGAGCGCAACGCCTTAGCATCACGATCGAACAATGGACAATAGTTCCTCTTGGGCTTGCGGCCACACGCGCTTGGTCTTGCACCTTTGCCCATGTTCGCCTAGCGCATAGCCGCTTGTATCCGCTTAAAGGCGCCGCGCAGATTTATGAACGCCAACCCCACCTTTCCCGTCGATACCGACATGCCCACTCAGCATTCTGCCTTATCGCAGTGGCTCAAAAAGCGACGCTGGTTTCTGATTTTTGTCGCTTTGCCCACGCTGCTGGCAATGCTCTATTACGGCCTGATCGCGTCCGACATCTATGTTTCGGAATCACGCTTCGTCATCAAAAGCCCGGATCAGAAACGCGGCCAGACGTCGACGCTTGCCAATTTGGTACAGACTACAGGCCTGTCGGGCGGGCAGGAGCAGACTAACGAGGTGCTGACTTACGTCCGCTCCCGGGACGCGCTAAAGGCATTGGAAAAAAACGTCGATGTCAAAGACAAGTTCGCGACATCCCAAGCTGATATGCTGAGCCGCTTTCCCCTGCCTTTCTCTGACAATAGCTTTGAAAGCCTGTTCAAATATTATGGCAAGCGGGTCGATGCACTCATGGACACCGAAGCCGGAACCGCAGTCATCAAGGTCGAAGCGTTCACCCCACAAGATGCCTATATAATCAATAGGCAACTGCTCGATCTGAGTGAGGCATTGGTGAATCGCCTCAATGAGCGCGCGCGCACCAAGGGCATCGTCGAGGCGCAACGTCAAGTCGATCTCGCTACGCAGCGGGCCAGAAATTCACGAATTTCTTTGGCGCAATACCGCAATGCCAAATCGCTAATCGACCCGGAAAAGCAGGCGGTAGGTGTTTTAGAAATTTCCAACAGCATGATCGGGGAGCGTGCCGCACTGCAAGCTCAACTTGATATCATGCAGCGCTTGACGCCCAATAACCCGTCCATCCCGGCTATGCGCGACCGGATCAAAGCCATCTCGGTGCAGATCTCTTCGCAGGACAGCCGCATCGTGGGCACGGGCAGCGGCATCGCTTCTCAATTGGGTGGTTATGAAAACCTGCTTGTGGAGCAAGAGTTTGCAACTGAAAGCTTAACCTCAGCCAACGCAGCGCTGGTTCAAGCTCGCGCTGAAGCGCAACGTCAGCAATTCTATCTGGAGCGTGTAGTTGATCCCAACACGCCCGACACACCGTTGCTGCCAAAACGCTTTATCAACATTTTGATCGTGTTTGCAGCGTCCTTGTGCCTCTATTTCATCGTCTGGATGTTTGCGATCGGCATTCTCGAGCACGCGCCGGAAGACTGAAGATGGCCAGCAGCAGCCTCTCTAAGCTCCGCGCCAGTTGGGCCATTCAAGTCCGGGTGATACACGCCTTGATGATCCGTGAACTGATCACCAGATTCGGACGGGATAATATCGGCTTTCTCTGGATCATGGCGGAACCCTTATTATTCGCGGGTTTAGTAGGGGCTCTATGGCACTTTACGCATGGTGCCACCGAACATGGCATCAATGTTATCGCTTTTGTGGCTACCGGTTATATTCCCATCACCCTGTTTCGCCATGGTGTATCGCGTAGTGTGGCTGTATTCACGGTAAACCAAAGCCTGCTTTATCATAGGCAGATAAAGATTGTCGATTTCATCCTAACCAGATTCGTTATCGAATTTCTTGGTGGTATGATGGCTTATCTGTTCATGGCAATCGTGTTGATGATATTCGGACAATTTCCGATGCCTGCGGATTTTGGGTTGCTGATTGCAGGATGGTTTCTATACTCTTCATTTTGCTTCGCAATTTGTTTAATTATTGCTCCTCTTTCTGAAATGTCGGAGGCAATGGAAAAATTCATACCGGCGACAACTTATATCATGATTCCATTTTCAGGTTTATTTTATATGTTGTCTTGGTTGACACCTGCCGCAAGAGAATTTCTCCTTTTATCACCATTTGTTAATGGTATGGAGATGATGCGAAAAGGTATTTGGGGCGATCAAGTAACGGTATACTATAATATTTGGAATCCGATCATCTGCTCAGCCGTTGCTGCGCTGATAGGCCTTATTCTATGTCGGCGTGTTCGCCGGATGTTGACGGTCGAATGATCATCTGTCGCGATGTCGCAAAATCATATTCTCACGGACGTGGAAATAAACGCGTCTTTGATGGCGTCAATCTTACCGTTAAAAGAGGTGAACGGGTTGCCTTGTTGGGGCGAAACGGTGCGGGGAAAAGTACCCTGATAAAACTTATCGGCGGTGTCGAGTTGCCCAGTTCAGGCAAGATCATTCGTCAGATGTCGGTATCCTGGCCTCTGGGTTTTGCCGGGGGTTTCCAAGGCAGTCTAACGGGTTATGACAATGCACGCTTCATCGCGCGAATTTATCAGCGTGACTACGCGGATGTCAGGACGTTCGTGGAAGAATTTACCGAGCTTGGCAGCCAATTAAAGATGCCCGTCAAGACCTACTCTTCTGGCATGCGCGCACGTCTGGCTTTCGCCCTTTCTTTGTCAATCGAGTTTGATTGTTACTTGATCGACGAGATTATTCTCGTGGGCGACCAAAACTTCCAGCGCAAATGTCAGATAGAAATGTTCGAAAAACGTGAGGATAGAGCGATGATCGTAGCCTCGCACAGCCCTGATTTTATGAGGCAGTTTTGCAATAAGGCCGTCATCATTGATAAAGGCAAGGCTGATACCTACGATGATGTAGATCTCGCCCTAAACATATATTCCGGACTTTAGGAAATCTGTGCACAAGTGCGGATAAGTAGAGGCAATTTACTTTGGGTCGAACATCCTCTTCAAGATGAGCCTTGAACGCAGCATATCGTTCGATTGGACAGGGGTGATTAAAATTTTCTGGTTGCGTTGAGGAAAGGCTGTGGCGGCACTCAATGCGCTCTATCGCGCCGCCAAAGATGACTCCGCGTGACCCCGCTTGTGATGGCCAAAACGCTGCTGCGTTCAATCGACGATTTCCAGACACCTACAAAAGCCGCCAGTGGCTGACCGCTTCAAGCCATTCACTGGCCGAACGTGAAAATGGAGGCGCTTTCTGGGGCAGCTTGGCAGCACGGTTGTTGATCCGCCAGCAGCGTGGTTGTTCGAAGAACGCCTTATAAGCGCCGAACCGATCGACGAGCTTTTCGGCCGTTTGGATACCACGGTGATCGGCCGTAGCAAACTCGGGAAGGGCAATCAGCGCGATCTTAGTTCCTGCGCCCAAGCAACGCCACACGATGGATGTGAAGGCAGCGATCCAACAGACTAGTATCCCCGAGCGTCATAAGGGCAAGCCCGGCATCTCCAACAACAGCTTGTTTTCCCAAACGCCATTAAACCATAAGAGCCCGGCGGCCACGGGTCCATTCTCGCGTCACCTCACCCTCATGCATAAGGCGGTGACCGATTGGGCATGTGGTAAAGGCGTGCGGGAATATCGATTGTTAAGAACTGGGCAATTTTGTTCACTGGACGAGAGCGCCGCTGCACCCGCATTTTGTCGGTCAAATGAATCAAAGCAGGAACGATGCATCGGCCCAGTCGCTTATCTCTCACCGAACAGCAACGAACAAGTCTGATCAAAATTGAATAAGGGCCAGCCAGAAGAGGCAATGCCGTGCAGAATCTATGGAGAGGGCGCCAATATCATAGTGGATATAAGGGATCTCATGCATTTCAGGACTTTGGCATGCGGGGCGGGCGAAAAAACGCTGTCAGCGATGCGGCGAGCAGCAGTGGCAGCAGTCGTGCGGGGAAACCTCGATAGCATCGGGGTGACGACGAACAGGCCATATGGGTCGCGCTATTTCTCTCCTGGCCTAGCCTGATTGGCGATGCTTGCTTCAAAATTTTTCCACAGGATTGCCGGGGTTGGTCTGAGTATATTGGTCGCTATGGTGGTGCGATGACGAACTTTGTGCAGACGACGGTGATTCTGGCTTCCTCCCTTATACTTGGCGCGTGCGGGCCCGACGCGCAGACGAGCCGGGAGGATGTAGCAGCCCGCGTTGTTGCTCAGAAGGCACAAAGGGTGGCGGAAACGTCGATGGTCGAAGCGATCGGCACGGCGCGCGCGGCGACGGCCGCAGAGTTATATCCTGAAGCGGCAGGCCTGGTGACCGCCGTTCGCTTCACCGCTGGCGATTATGTGCAAAGCGGCGCGCCGCTGGTGCAACTGGACGACCGGCGCGAGCAGCTTGCGGTACGACTGGCGAGCGTTGCCGTCGCCGAAGCGGATCAGCTGCTCGGTCGCTACCGCCGGATCGAGGATACCGGGGCGCTGTCGGCGAGTCAGATCGAGGCGGGCGTGACCGCGCTGCAATCGGCGCAAATTGAGCTTGAGCAGGCCAAAGTCGCGCTGGCCGATCGCACCGTCCGCGCGCTTTTTACCGGGCATATGGGCATCCCGCAAATTGATCGCGGGGATCGAGTGACCCCGACCACATTGATCGGCACCATTGACGACCGTACCCGTCTGTTCGTCGACTTTCCCGCGCCAGAAGCCGCATTCGAACAGCTGCGTTCGGGTGCCGTCGTCTCGCTTGTGCCTTATTCGGACCCGGCGCGCACCATCGACGCGCGCGTCGAGGCGGTCGATAGTTCGATCGCTGCCGATACGCGCAGCTTCACTGTCCGCACCGTTATCGCCAACCGAAACGATGCCTATCGACCCGGGATGAGCTTTCGCGCCAATTTCGCGTCGCCCGGTCGGACGCTTCCTGCCGTGCCGGAAAGCGCCATCATATGGGGCGGGGACGGATCATATATATGGGCGGTGCGGAGCGGGGTTGCCCGCCGCGTGCCGATGACGATCGCGGCAAGGCGCGATGGCCTCGTCCTGTTCAACGGTGCGCTGCAATCCGGCGACCGTATCATTGTCGAAGGCGTGCAGAAGGTACGTGAGGGCCAGCGCGTCGAATTGGTTGCGCGCAATGCCCCGCCGGCCCAGCAAGCCGTTGTTCGGGCGGCGGGCCAAGGGAAGTGAAGCAACGCGACGACCTTCCCATGCTGGCGGTCAAACGCCCGCTGTTGATTGCAGTGCTCAATCTGCTGATCGTCATCGCTGGGCTCGCCGCACTGTTCGGCGTCGAAATACGCGAATTGCCCAACGTCGATCGCCCGGTAGTATCGGTCAACGCGACCTTCCCCGGCGCTGCGCCGCAGACGATCGATGCCGAAGTGACCAGCGTGCTGGAGGACGCCGCCGCGCGCGTCACGGGAGTTCGGCGCATCCGGTCATCAAGTGAGGAGAATAGTAGCCGCGTCCGCGTCGAATTCTCCCCCGGCGTTGATCTGGATACAGCGGCATCCGACGTACGCGAGGCGGTAAGCCGGGTGACCAACGACCTGCCCGATCGCGTCGAGCAGGTGCGCGTCGTCAAAGCCGATGAAGACGCGCGATCGATCCTGCAACTGGCCGTGTCGAGCCGTCGCTACGACGAAGCCGCGCTGACCACGATCATTGACAATGACATCCTGCCCGAACTGCTGAGCGCGCAGGGCGTCGCCAGCATCGGTCAGTTTGGTGCGCGGGTGCAACAGATGCGCGTTGCGATCGATCCGGTGCGCCTCAACCGCTTCGGTCTGACGGTCGGTGATGTCGCGACCGCATTGCAACGCGCCCCCTACGACGTGCCCGCAGGCAGCTTCCGGTCGGACGCACAGGAGTTACTGGTACGCGCACAGGCCACCGCCGCTACGCCTGATTTGGTGCGCGACGTAACCGTGCGCGGCACCACACGGGTAGGCGATGTCGCAGAAGTGTTTCTGGCCCCCGCCGATGCAACAAGTTTCGTCAGGCTCGATGGCATACCCATTATTGGCTTGGGGGTTATCCGGCAAGCAGGGTCGAACACCATTGAAATTTCGAACGAGGTGCAGGCTGCGGTCGAACGCGTGAGCAAGCGTTTCCCCGACATCACGATTGCGGTCATCTCCGACGATGCCGACTTCATCCGCGTGTCGGTGCAGGAGGTATTGATCACCCTGATCTTCACGGTGGTCGTGGTGATTGTCACCATCCTGCTGTTCTTCCGATCGTTCAAGGCGACATTGATACCGGCAACTACCATCCCGATCGCGCTGATCGGGGTACTTGGCGGCATCTGGTTGGCAGGCTTTTCGATCAACCTTTTGACGTTGCTCGCCCTGGTCCTGGCAACCGGCCTGATTGTCGACGATGCCATCGTGGTACTGGAAAATGCCCAAAGGCTGCAGAATGAGGGGCTGGGGCGCAAGGCATCGGCGGTGCTCGGCACCCGCCAGGTGTTCTTCGCCGTGATCGCGACGACGGCCGTACTGATTTCGGTCTTCGTGCCTATCTCGTTCCTGCCGTCGGATGCGGGGCGGTTGTTCCGCGAATTCGGCTTCGTATTGGCGCTGGCGGTCCTGATCTCCTCCTTCGTGGCCTTATCGCTCGTTCCCGCGCTGGCCGCCAAGATGAACCTGTCGACGAACGATAGTCGGGACGGACGGCTGGCACGCTTTGGCGGCGCGCTCAACGATCGTTACGGGCGGATGGTGCGCTGGTCGCTGGATCGACCGATGTTGGTGATCCTGATTTCGGTTGCGGCCGCCGCGGCCGCAGGCCTGCTTTATCCAACCCTGTCCAACGAAGTCGTACCCGAAGGGGATCGCGGCGTATTGGAAGTGTATGCAACTGGCCCTGACGGTGTCGGCATTGCCTATATGGACGGCCAGATGGACGCGATCGAACAGGTGATCGAGCCGCTCGAACGATCGGGGGTGATCCGTTCGACGTTCTCCATTGTCGGTCGCTGGGATCCGAACCGAATTCAAGTAACCGCGCAACTCGCCGACTGGAGCGATCGCGATCAAAGCCAAGCTGAACTCGTCGATAGCCTGCGCGCGCCACTGGAGCGCATTCCAGGATCGCGGATCAGCCCGCGCGGACGCGGCACGCTCGATATTGGCGGGGGAGGCGGCGAACAGATAGAAGTCGCCCTGACCGGCACCGATTATGATGAAATCTATCGGCGCGCCCGGGCCCTTGCGGATGCCATCGATACGCGTTCGGATATGTTGGCGAATGCCGAAATATCCTATCAGCCGACTCAACCACAGATCGCGCTGGCCGTTGATCGACGCCGCGCTGCTGAATTGGGGGTCGATCTGGAACAATTGTCGGTGACGCTCCGCGCGATGGTGGGGGGCGACGAAGTGGTGGACCTTAACGTTGGCGATCAGGCGCTACCTATATTGCTGACGTCGGAAACGACCACGATCACCAGCCCTTCCGACCTCAACAATCTATATGTCCGCACGACCGCTGGCGGGCTAACCCCGCTTTCGACGATCGTATCGATCAAGGAAGAAGGCGTCGCCGCCCAGCTCGACCGCGTCGCCCAGCGCCGCGCGATCGAAGTGACCGCCGACATAACGAGCGGGACTATTGCTGAAGCGGTCACCGAAATCCGGCGCCTCGCTGAAGAAACCGGCAACCCGGAAGCCGATCTTATCCTTCAGGGGGAAGCAGAGACGCTTGCCGAAACCTCCAACGCGCTGTTGCTCACTTACGGCTTTGCGCTGGTCATCGTCTTCCTGGTGCTCGTCGCGCAGTTTGAGAGCCTTACCAGTGCGCTGGTCATCCTGCTCACCGTGCCCTTCGCGCTGGCGGCAGCGGTGTTGGCGTTGTTCCTCTCGGGAACGTCGCTCAACATCTATTCGCAGATCGGACTGGTGATGCTGATCGGGCTGATGGCCAAAAATGGCATTCTGATCGTCGAATTCGCTGATCAATTGCGATTGGAGGGCAAATCGGTGCGCGAGGCGGCAGAGGAAGCGGCCACGCTGCGGCTGCGGCCGATCATGATGACGCTCATCTCCACCGTCGTCGGGGCAGTGCCGCTGATCATCGCGACTGGCGCAGGGGCGGAAGCGCGAACATCCATCGGCTGGGTGATCTTCGGTGGATTGGGGCTCGCTGGGGTCTTCACCCTCTTCCTGACGCCGGTTCTGTATATCGTCATCGCCAAGTTCGGTAAGCCGCGCAAAGCGGATTTGACGCGCCTTAATCGCGAACTGGACGACGCAGCGGATGGCAGTCTGCAAACGGCGGGGGCGCATTGATGCGTATCATCAACGTTACCGTGGCATCCGTCCTGCTCACCGCTTGCGCAACGCCTCACGATCCGATGCCGGTCATCGACACAGCTGCGGTGCCATCGGCCTTCCTCACGGCCAATCGCCTTTCGGTCGAGGGCGATGATCTGTGGTGGCGTGGATTCGACGACCCACGCCTCGACGCAATCATTGAGCGGGCGTTGAGCGACAATCTGACGATCGCCGCAGCGCGCGATCGCTTGCGCGCCGCGCGCGCCGCGGTGCTGGCGGAACGGGCAGATCGCGTGCCGTCAATTTCCGGGGACATAGGCATTGAGGGCACTGGCGGTGTTTTCGAACGATTAAACGCGAGACCCGCCGGGGGGGCGGGGGTGCTGTTCAACCCTGACCTGAATGGGCGTCTGTCGCGCGAGATCGAAGCCGCTGCTGCGCGCGCGCAAGCATCCGCCTATCTTCTCGCCGATGCGCGACGGCTCGTCGTCGCGGCAACGGTACAGCAATATATTGATCTGCGCAGGTCTGAAGCGCAATTGACCTTGATCGAGGAATCGACCGATCTTCAGCAGCAGACGCTGCGAATCGTCGAGTTGCGGTTTGGCGCAGGCCTATCGGCCAATCTCGACGTTCGACGCGCCGCCGCCGATTTGGCACAAACCGAAGCGCAACGGGGTATATTGCTGCTCCAGCGTTCGCAGGCTGCGCGGGCGCTGTCGGTATTATTAGGCGAGGTGCCGCAACCATTGCCACCGGCTTCGGCTGATCAGACAATTCCCAGCTTCAGCGCAGGGCCGCCGACGGGCGTGCCCGCCGACCTGCTGCGACGCCGCCCCGATTTGCTGGTTGCCGAGGCCAATCTGGCTGAAGCGGCGGCGACCGTAGGGATTGAACAAGCCGATTTGTTACCGGCGCTTGCGCTAACGGGCCGGATTTCAATCGGGGACAGCTTCGGTCTCGGGCTGATCGATCGCCTGATCGGTACAGTGGGGGCCATCCTTGACGTGCCGCTATTCGACGGAGGCCGACGACGCGCCGAAATCGTGGCGGCACGCGCGGAGGCCGATGCGCGGTTCAACGATTATCGCCAGACATTGCTTGATGCGCTGCGCGAGGTGGAGAACGCCCTAGTGGGTATCGACAGTTTTTCCGCGCGCTCGGCAAGTTTACGCGACGCGATCGAACAAAGCGAGTCCGCCTTCAACCAGTCGAATGCGCTCTACCGCGAAGGGCTGACATCTTTGTTCGACGTGCTTGATGCGCAGCGCCAGTTGATCGGCAGCCGTCAGTCGTTGATCGATAGCGACGCGCAGATCGCGTTCGCGATCATCGATCTATATGCCGCCGTTGGTGCAACCACCGGCACCTAAAGCGATCGACAATAGCCACCGCGCGCCCGTCACATGGCGTCTTGGTAGGTCAGCGCGCTGGCCCCGTAAGCCGGCCGCCCTGATGCGAACGCCAGTGTTAGGAGACACAGAATATATCGCGGAAAGCCTAACCGGCATCACGCGCCAGTCGGGCACTGGTCTCCAAAACATCGGCAGTAAGTGCGGCGCGATCAATCTTCGTCAACAGACCGTCCTGTTTGAGTATGGTTCCATCGACCATCACCACCCTAATATCCGCAGGGCGTAGAGAGCGCAGGATCATAGTTGCCGGATCGGCATGCGGCAGCAGCGACAGTGCATCACGGCGAACAACGATCAAATCGGCGCACTTGCCTGGCGCCAATGACCCCGCGACGCCATCCAATCCCAAGGATGCTGCACCTTCACGCGTACCGATCGCCAGTGCATCCAGCGGCGTCATCGCCATCTCATCGGCTGCCAGAGCATTGGCGAGACCCTGGATGATCCGCAATTCGCGCAACAGATCGGCGGCACCCACCAATGCCGGCGTATCAATCGATGCGCCGATGACGATGCCTGCGCGCCGCAGCGCGGCAACGGGCGGCACGCCGAAGCCAACCGTCAATTCAGAAGAAGGGGCGAGCGACACGCTCGCGCCGCTTCTGGCTAACGCTGCTATCTCATCCGCCTCCGCGTTCACGGCGTGCACGATCTGCATATCGCGGCCCAGCAGACGTAGCTCGTCCATTCGCCGAACATGCCCGCTGTTCGCCGCGCTATTGTTCGCATGGACACTGACTGGCAACCCACGGTCGCGGGCGAGCTTAAGGTCTGCGCGCCAAACCGCATCGGGCACCGCGACCGCACGATCGTCCACCGTCGCCATAACCCCGCGCCAGCCAATCCCAAGACTTAGTCGCCCACCGTCCGACCACTCCCCCCACCCTGCATGCAGGCGTGCAAAGTCGGCGGCAGCGAGCGGCTGGTCGAACGGCGTCTGGCGTGTCGCGCCGTAGGAAAAGCGCGCCCGGAGCCCGCTGTCCCGCAAGCCCGCCAGCGCGCCGCGGGCATGGGCGGGACTGCGGATATTGTGGCACCAATCGTGCACTGTGGTGATACCATGATCAAGCGCGTCGGCGGCCGCGAGCATGGCCGCCAACCGCATCTCCTTTGGGCCGAAGCGGCGACCAAGACGGCCAGTCATCGCGAAATAGCCGTTGGCGTCGCTATTGTCGGCCAGATTGCGAAGCAACGTCGTCCACAGATGCCAATGCGTATCGACCAGTCCCGGCATCACGATCGAACCACGTGCATCGAGCCGCGTCGCCGCGGGGGCAATGATATTTTTGCCTATGGCAACGATCCGGCGATTGCGCACATGGACATCGTGATCGACCAAAATGGCAGCGCCGGGCACCATGGTCAGCACCGTAGCGCCTTGGATCAGATATTCGTCTGATACCGAATTCGCGGCGGCAGGGGAAAAGGTCAGCGCCGTCGTCGCGCCGACGCCGATCAGCAAATCGCGTCGAGAAGGCGTGAACCGCCGATCCTGGTAAAGCAGTTTGTCGATGGGAAAGATCGCCCCACTAGTCATGCATAGCCATCATAACGTAGCGGAAAGCCGAGGCGTTCCCACCAACGATGACAAAGTGTCGTGCGATGGGTGAGAAAGCCGACGATTGTATAGGGGGGTAGGCTGCCGCTGCGGCCTAGAAGCGAGAGCAAAATGCTTGGGGCAACGCGCTCGCTTTGGCATTTTGCTAAACAGGCGTTGGCCCAAATATGGGGCAACACGCTTCCACCAAATGAGCGAAAATTCGTGAGGTTCAGGCGAATTGCGCTAGAAAATTCCTGTTTTTTATGTCTGTTCTGTTCCCCTACTTCCTCCCCAATTCTTCTCGCAGGTTCACCTCATGATCCGATCCCGGTTCGGCACTTTTCGCGGGCTGGTACGGCTTGCTTTGTCTTATCCGCAGCTCGCGCTTGGCCGTTCCGCCAGCGTTGCGCCCGATCCTGCTAGGGTGCGGCGATTGGTATTCGTGTGTCAGGGAAATATCTGTCGTAGCGCATTTGCCGATATAGTGGCGCAGAGCGTTGGATTGCGCAGCGCGTCCTTTGGGTTATCGACGACCACCGGGCGAGCGGCGCATGGCCCTGCTATCGCGGCGGCGCGGGCGCTGGGCCATGATCTGAGCACCCATCGCGCCGTCGATCTGGTCGATTATGTGCCGGAGCCCGGCGACGTGTTGCTGGCGATGGAGGTGCGGCAATTGCACCGGCTGGCGGCTGACCCGCGCCTGGCTGCCCTGCCCCGCATGTTGCTAGGTCGCTGGACGCGCCCGATGCTGCCGCATCTGCACGATCCCTATAAGCTCGATGACCGCTATATGGCGCAGTGCCTTGCCCGAATCGAACAAGCCGTGGGCGCGCTGGTCAGGGCTTTCCCCGGCGCACGGCTTTCTTGAGCATCTGCATCATGTCGCGCAGCCAGGGTCGCGGGTCGGACAGGCTCAACACATAATAGCGCGCGCGCGGATCCAAGAAGGTCAGCAGATAGGCAGCCAGGTCAGCCAGCGGGCGCCGTTGGAAGAAGGGATCGCCGATCCGCCCCGGCGACAACAGGACGCGCGCGAGCCGCTTTGTTTCCGGCACCATATAGCGGGCGCGCAGCGTGTCGCGGGGCACCCGCGCGGCATCGGTTTGGCGCAGAACCGTGCGACGATAGGCTTCCCAGGCGAACAGCGCGCCGCAATGGCGCGCCAGCGCCAGGCTACCCCAAAATCGGCCATTGACTTCCATCAGCCAATATCGGCCACTTTCGGCCTCATAACGATATTCGACCATCGCCTGGCCCTGCCAGTCGAGCGCACGCAGCAAGGCTTCGGACAGCGCCATTTGCGCCGCATGCGCATCTGTCGGTTCGGCCCGACAGAGCGTCGACACGCCGCCTTCCGGCGGCCATTCGTGCAAGCGGCGATGCTGGAAGCGCACCGTCGCCCGGCCATCGTCCATATAAAGCATCTGCCCAAGACCTACGCCCCGGCAATATTGCTGGATCAGCGGCCAATGGCCGACCGGCGCGTAACGGTCGAGCAAGGCCGTCAACTCCCGAGCTGAGCGAATATAATCGGTCTTGAGCCATTCCAGCCCTGCCCGCTCAAGGACCGGCATGATTTCAGGAGGATTGGCCCATTTGGCAACGAGCGGATAGCGCATCGTCGCGATACGAGCGGCGAAATCCTCACCCACGCGCGGCTGCCAGGTTTGCGGGACGCACAGCCCCACCTCCGCCGCGATCTCCAGCGTGCGAAGTTTATCCAACACTTTGGCCAGGGGCTCGGGTCGGGGCACCAGCAAATGGCAATCGCCGATGACCGGCGGCAGCGCCGAAAGCTCCAGCAGGTCGGATTCGGAAATCGCCAACACAGCCCCCGCGTTGGTCCGGGCGATCAGATCAGGGAGCCAGTTGCCCATGGGTCCGGGCGGGCGGGCTGTCATGGCGGCGCAATGACGCGATGCCGCGGCGATGGGTGCCGATTCGCGCGCGATGCCATGGACCGGGACGCCCTTTTCGCCCAGCTCGCGCACGACCGTGAGGCCGATGGCATTTTCCAGACCCAGGACGAGCGCGACGGGATAGCGGCTCACGCAGGAACCAACCGATGTTCGTAGCGCCAGGTCGCCCAGGCCTGCTGCGCCAGCCGTAGCCCGGTCCGCACCTGGCTGGGCGGCACACGAGTCAGCGACGTTGGCGAAGGGTCAGCAATGGCGGGGGACAGGTCGCGAAACCCTGCCCCGCGCACCTGCGGCAAACGCACGGCTTCCTGACACAGCGCCGCGAACCGGGCCTTGACCATGGCGTTGGGTCGTTCCCGATCGCGTGAGAGCATTTCGAAACTATGAGTGACGACGGTGAAGGCATCATGCCCCTGGCGCGCGGCATGGCGCAGCCCCGCGCGCATCTCCGCCGCCGACATGGCGCAGATCTGGGCTGGACGGAAACTGCCGGGCCGGTCATGAATGCCCGATACCGGCAGTTCGACGACGCCCTGCATCCGCAGAGCACTAATCTGCGCCGGATCGGCGGTGATGCCGCATTCGCGTCCCAGATAGGCGGGATTGACGCTGCTGTCCCACGCCACGCCAATGGCGGCCAGTGCCCGCAACGTATCGTCATTCGCGCCGAAGTTACCGGCACGAAAGGCCGTAATGGGTGAGGCGCCTGCCTGCTCCAGCAGTGCCTTGGCAAGGCTCAGCAAGACGATCTGATCATCCAACCAGAAATCACCGATATTGCGTCCTTGCCGATCCCCGACTGGAGACTCCTTTGCCCAGGCGAGCCATTCGGTGTGAATATGCATCTGCACTTCATGGCCTCGGCTCTCGATCGCTTCGACGATGGGAATGAGGAAATCCGGGCCGTGCACCAGGGTGGGCATGGGATCGAGGAAGAAGACGCCTTTAAGCCCATGGCGGTCCAGCATGTCCATCTGCCAGCCGATGCCATGCGCCTGCCCCTGTGCCTCCGCCCAGATCGAACGGCTGATATTGTCGGCCAGGGGCATCCCACGCTGATACAGCGCAGAAGAAAGTTCTGTATCGACGGTGATGAGCAGCGCGGTCATGGGCAGTCCGGTCAGAGGGCAACGCACCTGCATAGGAAGGAGGCGTTAAGGACCCGTAATGTGTCCCGCATGTGTCTGGCCGGTCATAGATGGAAAGAACAGCCTCTTTTCCAACCAGACGACGGATACCCAGCCGAACCGTCAGGCAATCAACGAAAACTCGCCATAGCTGCCCTGGAAGAACAGCAATGGCCGCTCTGGCCGGTCGACTTCCAGCGCCACGACCCGGCCTAGAACGATATAATGGTCCCCCGCCTCATGCACCGCATCCAGCGCGCAATCGATCCAAGCGACGACATCGTCCAGGATCGGCGATCCATTGGCGGATACGCGATGCACGATGCCCGCGAATTTGTCCGGGCCTGGCGCGGCAATCTGGCGGCACAAGGGCTGCTGATCGCTGGCCAGGATATTGACGCAAAATTTGCCGACCGCCTCGATCCGGGGCCAGCTGCTCGACGTCTTGGCGGGAAAAAAGGCGACGAGCGGGGGATCGAGCGACACCGAGGTGAAAGAGCCGACGACCATGCCGACAGGCGCACCACTGGATTCCACGGCCGTCACGACGCAGACGCCGGTGGGGTAATGGCCCAACACCCGCCGAAAGGTGGCGCTGTCAAAACTGATCATCTCACTCATGCCCGGTCGCTCCTGCAACATATCCTGCCGTGCGTCGCACAGACTGCGCGCGTCAGAGCGCGATACCGCCCGCCGCCAGCACCGCCAGCGTCAGCAACTCGGATGCATTGGACGCCATGGTCGCGATCTGCACCGATTTTTCCATGCCGACCAACACTGGCCCGATCATCGACGTGCCGCCCAGTTCACGCAGCAGCTTGGCCGAGATATTGGCGGACTGCAGGCCCGGCATGACCAGCACATTGGCGGGACCAGACAGGCGGCTGAACGGGTAACTCTTCATGACGGCGGGGTTGAGCGCCACGTCGGCGGTCATTTCGCCTTCATATTCGAAATCGACGTCACGCTCGTCGAGCAGTTTCACCGCGCCACGGACATTTTCCAGAAAGGCACCGGGCGGATTGCCGAAATTGGAATAGGAGAGGAAGGCGACGCGCGGGTCATGGCCCATGCGCCGGGCGACCGCGACGGTGCCTTCGGCAATATCGGCCAGTTCGCTGGCCGTGGGGCGCTCGTTGACCGTGGTGTCAGCCAGGAACACGGTCTTGTCCTTGGCCACCATGACGTGGATGCCAAATGGGGTGCGACCGACCGCCGGGTCCATCACCCGCTTCACCTCGCGTAGCGTCTGCGCATAGGGGCGAGTCATGCCGGTGATCATTGCATCGGCCACGCCCATCTTCACCAGCAACGTGCCGAAGATGTTGCGATCGCGATTGACCATGCGTTCGCAATCGCGGCGAAGATAGCCGCGCCGCTGAAGCCGGGCATACAGCACATCGACCATTTCGGGGACCAGCGGCGAATTCACACTATTGTGCAGTTCGAAGCTTTCCGGGTCACGTACGCCCAGCGCCTTGAGCTTGTCGACCACGTCGCCGCGCCCCACCAGCACCGGCACGCCATAGCCAAGGTCGCGGAACTGGATAGCGGCGCGCAGCACCACTTCTTCTTCCGCTTCGGCAAAGACGACGCGCTTGGGATTGGCTTTCGCGACTTCATAGGCCGTGGTCAGGACCGAAGTGGTCGGGTTGAGGCGGGCCTTCAACGACTGGCGATAGGCCGCCATATCGGCAATCGGCTTTTGCGCGACGCCGCTGTCCATTGCTGCCTGCGCGACGGCAGACGGCACCACTTCCATCAGGCGCGGGTCGAAGGGTGCGGGGATGATATAGTCGGGGCCAAAGCTGTGCGAACGACCATAGGCCTTGGCCACTTCTTCGGGCACCTGTTCCCGCGCCAGTTCGGCGATGGCATGGGCGGCGGCGACCTTCATCGCTTCATTGATCGTGGTTGCCCGCACGTCCAGCGCGCCCCGGAAGATGAAGGGGAAGCCGATGACGTTGTTGACCTGGTTGGGATAATCCGACCGGCCGGTTGCCACGATCGCTTCGGGGCGCACCGACTTCGCATCGGGCGGGGTGATTTCCGGGTCAGGGTTGGCCATGGCGAAGATGATCGGCTTGTCGCCCATATCCTTGACCATATCCGGCGTCACCGCGCCCTTGACCGAAAGTCCCAAGAACACGTCCGCGCCCTTCATCGCTTCCTTGAGCGTGCGCGCGTCGGTCTTGACCGCATGGGCCGACTTCCACTGGTTCATGCCCTCGGTGCGACCCTGATAAATCACGCCCTTGCTGTCGCACATGACGACATTGTCACCGGCGACGCCCAAGGCTTTGATGAGTTCAGTACAGGCGATCGAGGCAGCCCCCGCGCCGTTGACCACGACCTTGAGGTCTTTGAGTTCACGCCCGGTCAGCATCGCGGCATTGATGACGCCCGCCGCCGCGATGATCGCGGTGCCATGCTGATCGTCGTGGAACACCGGAATGTTCATCCGCTCTTTGAGCGTCTGTTCAATGATGAAGCATTCAGGCGCCTTGATATCTTCAAGGTTGATGCCGCCAAAGGTCGGCTCCATCAGTTCGACCGCGTCAATGAAGCGATCGACATCCTCGGTCTTGAGTTCGATATCGATGCTGTCGACGTCGGCGAAGCGCTTGAACAGCACCGCTTTGCCCTCCATCACCGGCTTGGACGCCAGCGCGCCGAGATTGCCCAGACCCAGGATCGCCGTGCCATTGGTGATGACCGCAACCAGATTGCCCTTGGCCGTATAGTCATAGGCGAGGGCCGGATCTTTCGCGATCGCCAGCACTGGCACTGCGACACCGGGGGAATAAGCGAGCGACAGGTCGCGCTGCGTCGCCATCGGTTTGGACGCGATGATCTCGATCTTGCCGGGACGACCCGTCGAATGGAAAAACAGCGCCTCGCGCTCGGAAAATTCCACGTTCGACTTGTCGCTCATCGATTATCCGCCTCTTCTGTCCGTTACGCTGGCCCTAGCGGCAAGCCATGCTTGGGGGCAAGTGCGAGAAGACCGCTTTTTCGCGCTCTTTCCTGCGCGCCGCCTTGCCGCTATCCGGGCGGGATGCGCAGCGCCCCGGACACGTCCCCACCCCTTACGCCCATGATGGCGCAATATCTGACGCTCAAGGCCCAGGCGCAGGACTGCCTGCTCTTCTACCGCATGGGCGATTTCTTCGAACTCTTCTTCGATGATGCCAAGGCCGCGGCGGCGACGCTCGACATTGCGCTGACCAGCCGGGGTGAACATGACGGCGCACCGATCCCGATGTGCGGGGTGCCGGTCCACAGCGCGGAGGGCTATCTCGCGCGGTTGATCAAGGCGGGCCATCGCGTCGCCATCGCCGAGCAGACCGAAACCCCGGCGCAAGCCAAAGCGCGTGGCGGCAAGACGCTCGTGGCGCGCGACATCGTGCGATACGTGACGGCCGGCACGCTGACCGAGGAGACGTTGCTCGATTCCCGGCGCGACAATATGCTCGTCGCGCTGGCGCAGGTTGGGGGAGACAGCGAAATCGGGATCGCCGCCGCCGACATTTCGACTGGCCGGTTCGAAACGATGACCTGCCGCGCCGCCGACCTTCATGCCGAACTCGCGCGCCTGCGCCCCAGCGAGATTGTGGTGGCGGAAGGATCGTCGCTCGACCTTCCCGACAGGCATATGTTCGATCGCGCGGCCTTTTCCAGCACTCGTGCCGAAGCAGCGCTGAAGCGGTTGTTCGCGGTCGCGACGCTCGATGGGTTCGGCCAGTTCGGCCGCGCGGAGCTGGCGGCGATGGGCGGGCTGATCGCCTATCTCGACCATGCGGGCAAGGGCACCCTGCCCTTTCTCGCTCCACCACTGCATCAGACGAGCGGCGGCCATGTCGCGATCGATGCGGCGACGCGCGAGAGTCTGGAGATCGTCGCAACCACGAGCGGCGCGCGCGCGGGCAGCCTCTTGGGGGCGGTCGATCGCACCGTAACGGGCGCAGGCGCGCGGCTGCTGGGGCAGGATTTGTCGGCGCCGCTGATGGACCTCGACCGGATCGAGGCGCGGCTGGGGCTGGTGCAGCTCTTCCATGACGATGCAGGATTGCGCGACCAGTTGCGCGCGGCGCTGCGCGCGCTGCCGGATATCGGCCGCGCGCTGGGACGGGTGGCGGTCGGCCGCGGCTCGCCGCGCGACCTGGGGCAATTGCGCGACGGTCTGGGCGAAGCGCGGCTGCTGCGCGAACGGCTAGGGCACCTGCCTGATCCGCCCTTGTTGCTGGCGCGATTGCTGCCCGCGCTCGATGGCCATGGCGCGCTGGTGGATGCGCTATCGCGCGCGCTGGTGCCTGCGCCGCCAACCGAGACGGCAAGCGGCGGCTATATCGCCGATGGTTATGATCCCGCGCTCGACGAACTGCGCAGGATGGCAGGCGACGGCCGCCGCGCGATCGCCGCGCTGGAAGCCAAATATCGCGAGCAGACGGGCATTTCTACCCTCAAGATCCGCCATAATGGCGTGCTGGGCTATCATGTCGAGGTGCCCGCCCGCGCCGCCGATGCGCTAATGGTGCCGACCAGCGGTTTCACCCACCGCCAGACGCTCGCTGGCGTCGTGCGCTTCAATTCGATCGATCTGCATGAGGAAGCCGGGCGCGTGGCGCAGGCGGGGGCGCATGCGCTGGTCGCGGAAGCCGCGCATCTCGAAGAGCTGATCGCCGCCGTGCTGGGCCGCAAAGCCGATATCGCGCGCGCAGGCCAGGCGCTCGCCCGGCTCGATGTCGCGGCGGCCCTCGCTGAACGGGCGGCAGAAGGCGGCTGGCAACGACCGCATCTGATCGCCGATGACGGGTCGAACCCCTGCCTGTCGATCAGCGGCGGGCGACACCCGGTGGTGGAAGACGCGCTGCGCCGTGACGGCCAGGCGTTCGTCGCCAATGATTGCTGCCTGGTCGCCGACGACCGGCTGTGGCTGGTCACCGGCCCGAATATGGGCGGCAAGTCGACCTTCCTGCGGCAAAATGCGCTGATCGTCATCCTGGCGCAGGCAGGTGCCTATGTCCCTGCCCAATCGGCAACGCTGACATTGGTCGATCGCCTGTTCAGCCGGGTGGGCGCGTCGGACAATTTGGCCAAGGGGCGATCGACCTTCATGGTCGAGATGGTCGAGACCGCCGCGATCCTCGCGCAAGCGACCACGCGCAGTTTCGTCATCCTCGATGAAGTCGGGCGCGGCACATCCACCTATGATGGGCTGGCGCTCGCCTGGGCGGTGGTGGAGGCTGTGCATGAGGTCAATCGCTGCCGCTGCCTGTTTGCCACCCACTATCATGAACTGACGCGGCTCGCCGAGAGCCTGTCCGCCCTGTCGCTCCACCATGTCCGCGCCCGCGAATGGAAAGGCGATCTGGTGCTACTCCATGAACTGGCACAGGGACCGGCAGACCGCAGCTATGGCCTCGCCGTCGCGCGGTTGGCGGGGCTGCCCGCGCCAGTGCTCAAGCGCGCCAAGGATGTGCTCGCCCGGCTGGAAGCGGGCAAGGCGAAGACCGGCGGTATCGCGGCGGGGCTGGACGACCTGCCGCTGTTTGCCGCCGCCGCCGCGCAGGAAGAGGTTGCGCCCGACCCGGTGCGCGCGGCCATTGCCGCGATCGACGCTGACGCGCTGTCCCCGCGTGAGGCACTCGATCACATATATCGATTGAAACAACTGGCAGCGGACGCGACGCGCGACTAGAGAACGCGCATGGTCATGCAGTTCTCCGCCTTGGGATCGCGCCGTGCGATCATCGACCGACGCGCGATTTCCGACAGCATCAACGCTCTTGCGCACACGCATAAGGGCGACCCCATGCGTCTGCGTGGGCTGATCGTCGGGGAACTCAAGGCCGCGCTGGAAGAGGGACGGGTCGAAGTTGCCCGAAGACTGGAGGCGCGGCCCACGCGCGGGCGCGAGACGGTTACTGCTTTCGCCTTCCTGATCGACCAGATTTTGCGCCTGCTCTACGACGCGACCACGCATCATCTTTATCCATCGGGCAATCGCAGCACCGGAGAGCGGATCGCTCTGATCGCGGTGGGCGGCTACGGCCGGGGCGAAATGGCACCCCATAGCGACGTCGATATCGGCTTCATCACCCCCTGGAAGCCGACCGGCTGGACAGAGCAGGTGATCGAATCGATGCTGTATTCGCTCTGGGATCTGGGATTGAAGGTCGGGCATAGCAGCCGGTCGATCGACGAGACGATGCGGATGGCCAAGTCGGACCTGACGGTGCGCACTGCTTTGTTGGAGGCGCGCTATGTCTGGGGCGATCGAGCGCTCTATGAGGAAACCTCCGTCCGTTTCGATGCCGAGGTGATGCAGGGCAATGCCCGCGCCTTCGTCACCGAAAAGCTGGTCGAGCGCGACGAGCGCCACAAGCGAATGGGCGACAGCCGCTATGTCGTCGAACCCAATGTAAAGGAAGGCAAGGGCGGGCTGCGCGACCTGCATACGCTGTTCTGGATCGGCAAATATGTGAACCGGGTGCGATCGGTCGCCGAACTGGTCGATGTCGGGCTGCTCACCCAGATCGAACTGCGCCAGTTCCAGAAGGCGGAGGACTTCCTCTGGGCGGTGCGCTGTCACCTGCACACCATCACCGGGCGGGCCGAGGACCGGCTGACCTTCGACCTGCAGCTCGAAACCGCGACGCGGATGCGCTTTACCGGGCGGCACGGCCAGTCCGGGGTCGAGCGGTTCATGCGCTATTATTTCCTGAATGCGAAGGTCGTCGGCGACCTGACCGCCGTGTTCCTGGCCCATCTGGATGACCAGATGGGGCCGAAGGGGCGGCGCTATATTCCCGCCATCTTCCGTCGCCCCAAGAAGCTCGACGGCTTCGTGCTCGACCGGGGGCGGCTGGCTCTGCCAAGCGATGATTTTTTTCAAGCCGACCCGGTGCGGTTGGTGGAAATTTTCGCGCTGGCCGATCGCCATGGCCTGTCCATCCATCCCGCCGCGATGCGTGCGGCGAGCCGGGATGCGGGGCTGATCACGGCCAAGATCCGCAAGGACCCGCGCGCCAACGCCGCCTTCATGGATGTGCTGACCAGTCCGCGAGACCCGGAAACGGTGCTGCGCTGGATGAACGAATCGACCGTGTTCGGCCGCTTCGTGCCCGACTTCCGCCGGGTCGTCGCACAGATGCAGTTCGACATGTATCATCACTACACGGTCGACGAGCATACCATCCGCGCTGTCGGCCTGCTGTCCCGGATCGAGAAAGGGGAACTAGCGCAGGATCATCCGCTGGCCACCGACCTGATGGGCAAATTGCTCTCGCGCCGGGTGCTCTACATCGCCGTGCTGCTGCATGACATCGCCAAGGGGCGCGGTGGCGATCACAGCATATTGGGCGCGCAGGTGGCCGAACAGCTTTGCCCACGCCTTGGCCTGACCCCTGCGGAAACCGAAACGGTCGCCTGGCTGGTGCGCTACCATCTGCTGATGTCAGCAACGGCGTTCAAGCGCGATCTGGCCGATTACAAGACGATCGTGGACTTTGTTGACGTGGTGCAAAGCCCCGAACGGTTGCGGTTGCTGCTGTGCCTGACCGTGGTGGACATTCGCGCGGTGGGGCCGGGCGTGTGGAACAGCTGGAAGCGGCAATTGCTGGGCGATCTGTATGACTCGGCCGAGGAACTGCTGCGGCTGGGTCATAAGCAGAAGGGGCGCAGCGAGCGGGTGACCGCCAAGCAGAAGACGCTGCGCCAAGCGCTGCATATGGACGAAGCGACGTTCGAGGCGTTCAGCAAGCGACTGCCCGAATCCTACTGGATCGCCGAACCCGACGATATCTTGATCCATAATGCCGAACATATGCTGGCGGCCGGCGACGCGCCGCTGTCGATAGCGGCGCATTATTATCCGCAGCGTGGCGCGACGCTGGTGACTGTCTATGCCGCCGACCATCCAGGGCTATTCTATCGCATTGCAGGGGCCATCCATCTGGCAGGCGGCAACATCATCGATGCGCGCATCCACACCACCCGTGATGGGGTCGCGATCGATAATTTCCTGGTGCAGGATCCGATGGGCGGCGCGTTCCACAGCCCTGAGCAACTCACCCGCATCCGCAACGCGATCGAGGATTCGCTCTCGAACCGCCATAGGCTGATCACCAAGTTGAGCGCGCGCCCGCTGACCCGGACCCGCGCCGAAGCCTTCCGGATCGAACCCAATGTGCTGATCGACAACAAAGCGTCGAATCGCTTCACCGTGATCGAGGTCAATGCGCGTGATCGGCCTGCGCTGCTGTTCAGCCTTGCCAACGGATTGTTCCAGTCGAAGGTGACGGTGCATAGCGCGCATGTCGCCACCTATGGCGAGCGTGCGGTGGATACTTTCTACGTCACTGATCTGTTCGGCGGGAAGATCGAGAGCAAGGCGCGGCTCCAGACTTTGGAGCGGCGGCTGCTGGAAGGCGCCGGCGGCGAAGTCGGCGAGGCGCTGGCACGCGCCTAGGCAACGATCTCCATACCATCGCCCGGCGCGAGCAGCGGTAACAGGCGGAGCATGTCGTCGCGCTCGATAGCGATGCAGCCAGCGGTAGGGCGGCCTTCGGACAGGTGGAAGAAGATCGCGCTCCCTTGGCCCGGCATGGGTGGCCCATCATTATGGCCCAGCACGACGATGATGTCATAGGCATTGTCGGTGCGGATCAGGCTTTCAGCCGAGAAGCCGCGCGGCAGGCGAACGGGGCGATTATAGGCAGGGTCGGTTGGGTCATCCGACCAACCATCGCCGGGCCTGATCCAGCGCCAGGGCAATCGGATGCCGAACGCGGCTGCCTTGCCGGGGCGCAGCAACACGCCACGGATCGGCCAAAGACCAAGCGGGGTGCAGCCATCGCCTTCGCGCTTGTCCGCCCCCGCACAGGTGCCGCCTCGGCCGATGGTGCAATCCATGGCCATGGTGCCAAAGGTCAGGCGACCCACGCCGCTATCGACGCGGATGACGCTCATAGCTGGTGGCCGGTCCGGTCCCGCTTGGTGGCGAGATAGCGTTGATTATGCGGGTTGGTCGGCAGGATGATCGGCAAGCGCTCGATCACGCCGATGCCCGCTGCCTCCAGCCCCGCCACCTTGTTGGGGTTATTGGTCAAAAGCCGCACCTGCGCCACGCCGAGCAGATCGAGCATCCGCGCAGCCACCGAAAAATCGCGCGCGTCGATCGCAAAGCCGAGGCGCACATTGGCATCGACCGTGTCGAACCCCTGATCCTGCATCGCATAGGCGCGCAGCTTGTTGACGAGGCCGATTCCCCGCCCCTCCTGCCGCAGATAGAGCAGCACGCCCCAAGGCGCATCGGCGATCTGGTCCAACGCCTGATGCAGTTGCGGCCCGCAATCGCATTTGAGACTGCCGAGCACGTCGCCAGTCAGGCATTCGCTGTGCAGACGAACGACAGGTGGCGAGGCATCGCGCTTGCCCACCACCAGTGCGACATGTTCGCGCGGTTCGTCGGGACTGCGAAAGGCAATAATCTCAGCCGTTTCGCTGGCCGACACCGGCAGCCGGGCGCGCGTGGCGATGGCAAGATGAATCGCATCATCATAGGCGTCGATATCATCGGCCTGCACCGTGACATCCACGGCCTCATCCCCTTCCGTCACGAAATAGGCGGGCAGGATGCCGGCAAGGCGAGCGAGCCGCAGCGCAGCTTTCGCCGCCTGTGGGGCGACGAGTGGGCGGGCGCGGAACGGCCCCTTGAGCGGCGAGGCGAGGTCCAGCACCGGGTCAGAGATGGCCGTCGCGACGTCGGAATCGATCCATGGCGCGCGCTCGACCAGCACCGGTTGATCGGGATCGGCAGCGGCCAGTTGATTGGCGAGCTTGAGCGTTTCGGCGCGGGCGGCGGAGATCAGGATATCGGCGCGGGCGGCAGGATCGAAAGCGGAAAGTGTCACTGCATCCGCCCCTTCGATCGCCATCAAGCGGATGGCGCCATCGTCGCCCACTATCCTGATCGCCCAGCCGCGCCGCAGCGCGTCGATCGCCCGAGCCGCGTCGCGCGCGCGCATCAGAAGACGAAGTCGGTGATGATGGGGATATGGTCGGACGGCTTGATCCAGCTGCGCGCGGGTTCGACCACGCGGTGGCTCACCGCCTTGTCCGCGACGTCGCGCGTCATCCACATATGGTCGAGCCGACGACCCCGATCCGATTCGGCCCAATCCTTCGCGCGATAACTCCACCAGGTATAAAGGCGCGCGGGCGCGGGATGGAAATGGCGGCCGATATCGACCCAATCGTTCGATGCCTGAAGCCGCGCTAATATCTCGCATTCTACAGGCGTGTGGCTGACGACGTTGAGCAATTGCTTGTGGCTCCACACGTCGCACTCCAACGGCGCGATGTTGAAGTCGCCGGTCAAGATGGTCGGCTTGTTGTCCAGCGCGGCCGACCATTCGATCATTCGTTCAAGGAAATCGAGCTTCTGCCCGAACTTGGGATTGACCGTGCGATCGGCGATGTCGCCGCCGGCGGGCACATAGACATTTTCGATCCGCACGCCATTATCGAGCCGCACGCCCACATGGCGCGCTTCGCCATTGGCCTGCCAGTCGAACCGGTCATCTTCGTGGATCGGCACCTTGCTCATGATCGCCACGCCATGATGCATGCGCTGGCCGTTCAGCACCTGATGGACATAGCCCATGCGCCGGAACATGTCGGTGGGGAAGATCTCGTTCACCACCTTGGTTTCCTGCAGGCACAATATGTCGGGGGCTTCCTGTTGCAGTAGCTGTTCGACGATATCGATGCGCGCACGGACGCTGTTGATGTTCCAGGAGCAAATGGAGAGAGTGTCGGCCATGGGTTTGCCCTAGAAGGCCGCGTTGACGCACGCAAGCGCCAGACAGAGTAAGACCCCCGCTCCGGGGGCATGGAACGGGGGTCTCGATCGCGCCCTTGAAGCGCTTCGCGGCGAGAGCGGACCGGGTAACAGGGGGGAAATCCCGATACCGTTTCGCGCCGTTGAGTTATAATTAGCGGCCGCCATATGAGCGGCAGATGAACGGTTTTGAAAAGCGATCGATCTGCCGCATCAGGCGCTCGGTTCAGCCCCCAGCCGACCGACCGCGCGGCCGGGGATCGGTCCAGCGGAAGGCCGAATCGGCGACGGTCACGCCATAACGCTGATTTGTCAGCCGAACCGCCGTGCGGTTATTCTGCGAATCGAGCGCGACCCAGCCATAGAGCTGCAAGCCCGCCGGACTGGCGGCATTGCGCTTGAAGATCATCGTGATGGTGCCGAATTCGGGGCGCTTGGGATCCCGGGCCTCGACGCTCAAGATGCTTGGGTCGCCAGTTGGCACGACCTTCCCGAACTTGGACAGATCCTTCGACGGATCGAGCAACGCGCCGAGCGGCGAGTTGCCGATCGGCCAGCGCTGCACCTGCCGCACTTCATAATCGATCATCGTCAGCGCCTTGCCATCGCCTACGATCAGCAGCGGCACGCCCTTTTGATATTGGAAGCGGATCTTGCCCGGCTGCTTGATCGTCAACTGCCCAGTCAAATTCTGGCCATTGCGGTCGGTCTGGGTGAAGTCGGCCGTCATCGTCGTGACGGCGCGGACATAGGCGTTGACCTTCGTCAGGTCGGACTGGTCCGCCTGGGCAATGGCGGGGACCGCGATCGGCAGGGCGAGGGCGACTGGCGCCATGGCCAGCGCCAGAGAGATGCGCTTCATCAGACAGGAACTCCGGTTGTTACGGATGCGGTTTAGGCGGCGCGGCTTGAACGACCTGTGAACCCAGCCGTTCCCTGCCGTTCAGCAACTTGTCCGAACCATTATAACGGATTGCCATTTTCGTCGCGCAGCACTTCGCGGCGGCCGACATGGTTGGGGGCGCCGACCAGGCCTTCCTCCTCCATCTTCTCAATGAGGCGCGCGGCGCTGTTGTAGCCGACGCGGAGTTGGCGTTGCAGCCAGCTGGTCGAGGCTTTCTGATTTTCGAACACCAGTTGGCACGCCTTGCGGAACAACTGCGCGTCGGGGCTGTCGTCGCCCAGATCCACGCCGTCGAGCGCGAAGCTGCCTTCTTCGGGCTCTTCGGTCACCGCCTGGATATAGTCAGGCTGTCCCTGCGCGCGCCAATGGTCGGCAACGACGCGGACTTCATCGTCCGAGACGAAGGGACCGTGGACGCGAGTCAGGCCCTTGCCGCCGTGCATGTAAAGCATGTCGCCCTTGCCCAGCAGCTGTTCGGCACCCTGCTCGCCCAGGATCGTGCGGCTGTCGATCTTCGACGTCACGAAGAAGCTGATCCGGGTCGGCAGATTTGCCTTGATGACGCCGGTGATGACGTCGACCGAAGGGCGCTGGGTCGCGAGGATCAGGTGGATACCGGCAGCGCGCGCCTTTTGCGCCAATCGCTGGATCAGGAATTCGACTTCCTTGCCTGCGGTCATCATGAGGTCGGCCAGTTCGTCCACGACCACCACGATCTGGGGGAGTGGCTGGAAGTCGAGCTGCTCCTCCTCATAGATCGGCTTGCCATTTTCGGGGTCGTAGCCGGTCTGGACGCGGCGACCGAGCGGCTTGCCCTTGGCCTTCGCAGCGCGGACCTTCTCGTTGTAATTGGCAAGGTTACGGACGGAGATGGACGCCATCATGCGATAGCGATCCTCCATCTGTTCGACCGCCCATTTGAGCGCCCGGATCGCCTTTTGTGGTTCGGTGACGACTGGCGAGAGCAGATGCGGAATGTCGTCATAGGTCGACAGTTCGAGCATCTTGGGATCGATCATGATCAGGCGCAACTGGTCGGGCGTCATGCGGTAGAGCAGCGACAAGATCATCGCGTTGAGCCCGACCGACTTGCCCGACCCGGTGGTGCCCGCGATCAGCAGATGCGGCATGGGGGCAAGGTCGGCGATGATCGGTTCGCCGGAAATATTCTTGCCCAGGATGATGGGCAGCGTCCCTTCGCCGCCAAATTGCTCGCTGGTGATGAGTTCGCGGAACGACACACCTTCGCGATGGGCGTTGGGCAATTCGATGCCGATCACCGTGCGCCCCGGAATCGTCGCAACGCGCGCCGACAAGGCCGACATGTTGCGGGCGATATCGTCGGCCAGCGCGATGACGCGGCTCGCCTTGATGCCAGGCGCGGGCTCCAGTTCATACATGGTGACGACCGGGCCGGGCCGGACCTCGACGATATTGCCCTTCACATGGAAATCATCGAGCACCGATTCGAGCAACCGGGCATTGCGCTCCAGCGCGGCCTTGTCGATCTTGCCGCCCTGGTTGGCGGGAATGGGGTTGAGCAGGTCGGGCGAGGGCAGCGAACTATGGCCGAACAGATCATCCTGCGAGATCGGAGCCATCTGCCGCTGCGGCGGCGCAGGCTTGGGGCTCTGGATGGTGATCGGTGGCTTGGGTTCGTTCGACACTTGTTTGCGCGGTGCAATAACGCGTTCGGCACCGTCCGCTTCCGGTTCGACGTCGCTGGCCCCGATGCCGGGCAGTGCCAAAGTGGGGCGGGGTAGCGCCAATTTGGGCAGTGATGGGCGGCGCAGCGCGATGATCGGCTTTTCCAGCGCCAGGCTGCGATAACAGGCGATCAGGCCCGCGATCAGCGTCATGACGACCAATATACCGGTTATCCAAGGGGCAGCGGCGGGTGCCTGCGCCGTCAGGCTGGCAATCCCCTTGGCCGTGACCAGGCCGATCCCCCCGCCCCATCCGGCAGGCAGGCCGACCAGCGGATCATCCTTGAATAGCGACAGGGCAATGCCGATCAGGACGATGCCGATCAGGCATTTGCCGAATTGCGCCTTCCATGTGCTCAGATCCTGGTCGCCCCACATCCGGCGCGCCGTCACCGCCATCAACGGCAGGATCAGCGCCACCGGCACGCCCAGCAGCCAGAGCAGGAAATCAGCGCTCCACGCGCCCGGCCCCTGCATGATGTTGGCGACATGGTCGCCGGCCACCGTATTCATCGACGGATCGCTGGGCGTATAGCTGAGCAGCGCCAACGCCACGAACAAGGTCGCCAGCATCAACAGGATTGCGCCGATCAGCGCGCCACTGCGAAGCAGGCTGCGCTTGAGCATTTCGCGCCATTCCGGCGTGCGCTTCACGGTGCGGCTGACAGCCATGCTAAACCCTTGTCCCCCAAATGTTCCGTTTCGGCACAATGCGCCGGACGGCGAGTCCGCGTCAAGCCTGCGACCGATCGGCTCGTCCCGCCTTATCCGTAACAACCCTTATGGCAGGGGTGCCGCGATCCAGCGCAAAAGCGGGACCGAAGGGAACCTGTCCCATGTTCGCTGCCTATTATCCCGCGCTCGTCGTCGTCTCCATGGCCGCCTTCGCCGCCGCCATGCTGTATGTCAGCATCGAGGATCGGCTTAAGAACTAACTGCGGGCCAACGCCTGCAACGCATCGCCGTCGAGCCGTTGGACGGTCCATTCGTCCATCGGCACCGCACCGATTGCGCGATAAATGGCGATGGCCGGTTCGTTCCAGTCGAGCACCGACCATTCCAGCCGGGCGCAATCCCGTTCGATCGCCAGTTGCGCCAGTCGGACGAGCAGCGCCTTGCCCGCGCCTGATCCCCGCGCTTCGGGCCGAACGAACAAATCTTCAAGATAAAGCCCCGGCCGCCCTTCAAAGGTCGAGAAATTGTGGAAGAAGAGCGCGAAGCCCATGGCGCTGCCATGCCGCTCCGCGATCAGCACCTCGGCCATCGGGCGCGGACCGAAGAGATAGCGGGCGAGCGTATCGCTATCCGCCTTCACCGCATGCGCCAGTTTCTCATAGGCGGCAAGATCGCGGATGAACTGCAGGATGGTGTCGATGTCGCCCGGCTCGGCCACGCGGATCATAATGTCATCGGTCATGCCGTTCCTGCCTCCACATGGGCCAGTTCCGGCCGTTTCGCGCGCACGGCGATAAGGCAGGCCACAATGATCAACAAGGCACCCGCCACAGTCGGCAGCGTGATCCGTTCGCCAAACACCAGCCACCCTATAATCGCCGCCCAGACGAAGGCGCTATATTCGACCGGGATCAGCCGCTGCGCCTCCGCCCGCGCATAGGCCCAGGACAGCGCCGCAAGCGAAGTGAAGGCGAGACTGGCGGCGAGCAGCACCAGCGGTACGGAAGGCAGCGGCGGCAGGACCAGCAGAAACGGCGCGCCCAGCACAAAGACGCCGAGCATGACGAGATGCTGGAAGAAAGCGACCTCGATGGGCGAGGCAAGCTGCGCCTGCTGCCGCTGGATGATGAGGTTCCAGGCAAAGAGTACCGCCGACGCCAGCACCGCCCCTGCACCCAGCAGCGCGTCGGCATCATATTGCCCCTGCAACCGGCCCGACAGGATGACACCGACACCCACCAGCCCCAGCAGCGATGCGCCGATCGCCCGTCGCCCGACTCGTTCCTTGAGCAGCAGCGCGGCAAGGTAGAGCGCGATCAGCGGTGCGATGAACGATAGGGCAATCGCTTCGGCGAGCGGCATCCGCATGATCGCCCAGAAGAACAGCCCGGCCATCAGCGCGACCACCGTGCCGCGCAGCAGATGGATGCGCAGCACGGCGCGCGAAGGCCAGCGCTGGCGCGTTAGCAACATCAGCGCGAGGCCGAGAAGCGTGCCCGCGACCGCCCGCCAGAACAGCGCATTGTAGAGGCCGATAGCAAGGCTCAGCCCCTTCATCGCCGCATCCATGACGGCAAACAGCGCCACGCCAGCGCAGCAGACGGCAAAGGGGATGGCGAAACCAACGGCGGGACGCGACGCCCCCATGGCAGGCCTCACTCCGCCGCCTGCGCCTTGCCCGCGTCGGTCATCGCCGATTCCGCCTTGGCTGCTTCGATCTCGGCGGCTTTATCCTCGACCAGTCGGACGATATGATCGACCAGCGCTTCGTCCTGCACGGTATGGTCGGTAATGCCCGACAGATAGACCATATGCTTGCCGTTGCCGCCGCCGGTGAGGCCGATATCGGTTTCGCGGGCTTCACCGGGACCATTCACGACGCAGCCGAGCACCGAGAGCGACAAGGGCGTGTGAATATGCTGGAGCCGTTCCTCCAGCGCCTGCACGGTACGGATCACGTCGAAGCCCTGCCGCGCGCAGCTGGGGCAGGAGATGACCTTCACCCCGCGGGTACGGATGCCGAGCGATTTAAGGATTTCATAGCCGACCCGCACTTCCTCTTCCGGCTCCGCCGACAACGAGACGCGGATCGTGTCGCCGACGCCTGCCCAAAGCAGGTTGCCGATGCCGATCGCGCTCTTGACCGTGCCGCCGATCAACCCGCCTGCCTCGGTTATGCCAAGGTGGAGCGGGCAATCGACCGCTTCGGCCAGTTGCATATAGGCGGCGACCGCGAGGAACACGTCGCTCGCCTTCACCGCGACTTTATATTCGTGAAAATCCTGGTCCTGGAGCAGCTTGATATGGTCGAGCGCGCTTTCGACCAGCGCTTCGGGGCAGGGTTCGCCATATTTTTCGAGCAAGTCCTTTTCGAGACTGCCCGCATTGACGCCGATGCGGATGGCGCAGCCATTGGCCTTGGCGGCGTCGACCACTTCCTTCACCCGCGCCTGCGACCCGATATTGCCAGGGTTGATCCGCAGGCAGGCAGCGCCAGCATCGGCCGCTTCCAGCGCGCGCTTATAATGGAAATGAATATCCGCGACGATCGGCACCCGGGCCGCGCGCACGATCTGCTTGAGCGCAGCGGTGGACTCCTCGTCGGGGCAGGAGACGCGGATGATATCCACGCCCGCTTCCTCGCAACGGCGGATCTGGTCGATCGTGCCCTTGACGTCATGGGTCAGCGTATTGGTCATGGTCTGGACCGTGACCGGCGCATCACCGCCGACGGGAACATTGCCGACCATGATCTGTCGGCTGCGGCGACGGGCAATATCGCGCCAGGGACGCAGGCCGGGATTATGGTCGGACATGAAAAGGGGCTCCGTGGTTACGAAGCCCCTATAGGGATGTTTGGTGACGGTTAAAACCGTGCCGTTTGGTGTTTCAGTTGGGCTGAGCCGGGCCGCACTGGCCCGCTCATTTAAAACCGCATCGTGAGCGACGCAGCGACCTGATCGGCATTGCCGCTGGTCTGGGCCAGCGTCGTCGCGGTAACGGTGGCGGGTGCGGGGAAATAGCTGTCTGGACGAATGATGTTCGCCTTTTCCACGAAGGTGTGCGCGTAGCTGACGTTCAGAGCGAAAGCCTGCGACAGGTTCCAAGTCGCGCCACCGCTCAGCCAGACCCGGTCGCCATCGGGGACGCGGGTGGTCAGGTACTGGGGATTGGTGGGCGAGCGGTCGAACATCGTACCAGCGCGCAGCGTCAGCTTGTCATTGACGTCATATTCGCCACCCGCGCTGAAACTATAGCTGTCATGATATTCCAGTTCCTTGACCGACGTGCCGTTGGTCGCGTTGATGGTGATCGATTCCATCACCGACCAATTATACCAGCGCGCCGTCAGCATCGCGCGCAATTGCGGCGTCAGCCGGTGCGTCATCGATAGGGTCGCGATATCGGGCAGGGTCAGTGGGGCCGTGGCGGCGAAGCTGCCATTGGCACCGGCCAGCGGACCGACCAGACCCGAAATCACTTGCTCGCCTTCCAGGCTGTGCTTCATGCGCGAGCGATAATGGACGCCGAACTGGGTGTCGCCCGCCCGGTAGAACAACCCTGCATTCCAGCCGACCGACCAGTCGTCGCCTTCGACCGAGGCGTGGCCGTCGGCCAGCAACGGCGAAAGTTGCGGCAGGGCGTTGGTCAGCGTCACCTTGACATATTGCACATCGACACCGCCGCCGACGGACAGGTTGTCGGTCAGCTTATAGGCGGCCGATGGCTGGATATTATAGGTTTTGAGGTCGGTATAGAGCGAGTCATAGCGCCCGAAATAGCCATCCTCATATTCGAGCTTCAGACCGAAGGGCGCATTGACGCCAACACCAACCCACAGCCGGTCGCTGACCTGGCCGGTGGCATAGAAACTGGGGATGGGAATCACGCTTTCAAAGGCATTGCCACCATTGGTGCCGCTGACCGGCACCTGCGTCGTCACGCCGGGAACCGTGCGGGTGGTGCCACGATTGGTCTGCTGCGCCTTAGCGAACAGGGCGACGCCGCCGATCGAGGTCTGAATACCCGGCAATTCGGTCATCGCGGCGGGATTGAAATAGACGGTCGAGGGATCATCGCCCGCAGCCGCGCCACCCGACAGGGCGCGCCCGGTTTCCTTGGGCGATTGTTCCTGAAGATAGAAGCCACCAGCCAGCGCGGGAAGGGGCGCGGTAATCGCACCTGCGGCAAGCAGGAAGGATGGGAGGCGGCGGCTGAACGACATGGCAGATCCTCTACTGGCGACTTTATAGCCCGGGCAGCCGAATAGGCATGGCGCGAGCCTTTGACGCAGGCCGCTTACCAACACCATGGTTAAATTCCAGTGTTTAGCGGTGACTGGTCCGTGCGATTCCGGCCATTTGACGGATCATTGCGCGTCTGACGTTACGGCGAGGGGTCGGACGAGTGAACGAAAAAGGGCAAAAAAAAGCCGCCCCGGAGGACGGCTTGTAAAGTTTTAGGAGAGGATGCCTGAAAGGCCCGTTCCTTTTGCGAGTCAGATGGCTTTGTTGCAAATGCGAAACGGACACGCCTGATTGCGTTTCGTGCAATCGTTGGCATGGAATTTACATTCCGTAGCGGAAACCGGGATCGGAAAAGAATCCGGGCGGTCGGGTCTGGGAGCAAAATAGTCAGATTTCGACCGAATCGAGTCCCGATTGCGCAAGCTGCGAATCGATTTCGGCAATCAGTCGCGCCAATCCCGCCGCATCGGCCGATTCCGCCCGCGCCACCAGCGCCGCCTGGGTATTGGAGGCGCGCAGCAGCCACCATCCATCGGCGGTGGTGACACGCGCGCCATCGATCGCGTTCATATCCGCACCCATCACTCTGAGCCGCGCACAAACCTCAGCGATCACGGTGAATTTGCGCACATCATCGACGGGGATGTGCAGTTCGGGCGTCACCGCCATGACGGGCATCGCGCTGCGCCGGTCGGTGATACTGCCTCCTACCCCGCTCGCGGCGCGGATCAACCGGGTCGCGGCATAAAGGCCGTCGTCATAGCCATAATAGTCATCGGCGAAGAACAGATGCCCGGTCATCTCACCGGCGAGCAAGGCGCCAGTCTGCTTCATTCTGGACTTGATATGGCTGTGGCCGGTCTTCCAGATGTCGGGCCCTCCGCCCAGCGCCGCGATGCGATCGATCACGGCCTGACTGGTCTTCACATCGACAATAATCTGCGCGCCCGGATGGGTTTCGAGCAGATCCTGCGCGAACAGACCGAGTAGTTGGTCGCCCGCGATGGTGCGGCCCAGCCCGTCGATCACGCCGATCCGGTCGCCATCGCCATCAAAAGCCACACCGAAATCGAGCTGCTTGTCGAGGACGAGCGCGCGCAGATCGGCAAGGTTCGCCTCCACGGAGGGATCGGGGTGATGGTTGGGAAAATTGCCGTCTATCTGGGTGAAGAGGCGATGATGCTCACCCGGCAGCAATTGCACGAGTTTATCGACCACTGGCCCGGCCGCGCCATTGCCCGCGTCCCAGCCGATGCGCCAGGCGCGACCGTCAAAGTCCTGCATCAGCCGGGCGACATAGCCGTCCATCAGGGCGATCGTGTCGGCCCGCCCTGCCCCGCCGTCCCAGTCGCCCGCCGCCGCCATTTGCCCCAGCCGAACGATGTCCGCGCCGAAAAAAGGCGCGTGGTTCTGCACCAGCTTGAAGCCATTCTGGTCGCCGGGATTATGGCTGCCGGTTATCTGAATGCCGCCATCGACCTCACAGACCGCCTCGGCATAATAAAGCATGGGGGTTGGGCCGAGGCCGATGCGCAGCACATCGACGCCGCTGGCGGTCAACCCGTCGACCAGCGCGGCCTCCAGCATGGGGGAACTGAGCCGGCCATCATAGCCGACCGCGACCCGTGATCCGCCTGCCCGCGCGATGATGGTGCCAAAGCTGCGGCCCAAGGCCCAGGCGTCGGCGGCGTCGAGCGTTTTCCCCACCGTCCCGCGCAAATCATAGTCGCGCAGCAGCGTCGGATGGAAGTGATGGCTCACCCCTGCTGCCGGTCGGCCAGCAACAGATCGCGCGCGGCATTGATCTGCGCCGCCAATGCTTCGGTCCCGCCCTTGTCGGGATGGACCGAGGCGATCAAGCGGCGATGGGCGGCACGGATGGCGGCGGGATCGGCATCGGGCGTAACCCCCAATAGCGCGCGGGCCTGGGCGAGATCATCGATCCGACGCTGTGGCGAGGCAGGCGGCGGACGGCGGCGGGGCTTATATTGGCGCAGGAGAAAGAGCGCGGCACCGATCAGCACCGGTGCGCCGATCACGGGCTTGCCCTTGGCCGCCAGCACCGCGCCAACCAGTGCTGCGCCAAGCGCCATGCCATCCTTTGCCGTCATGCGTTGCAGCCTTCCGGTCCAGATCAGCCAACCGGCAAGGCCCACGAGCAGCAGTGCCAGCCAGCCCATCAGGCCGCGCCGAGCAGTTCCACCGGCACCGCGCCTTCGCGGGTCGGCAGGGCAAGGCCCGACACCATTTCACGCAATTCCTGCCGAGCGGCGATGTGGCTGATACCCAGTTCGCCCAGATGCCCCTTGTCGAGCAGGGTGAGGCCCGAGGGGAAAAGTTCGCGGAAGATGACGCGTTCCGACAGGCCTGGAATGACGCGGAAGCCGACCCGGCGCGACAATTCCATCAGCGCATCGCCAACCCGCTTCTTGTTGCGGGCATCATGATGCTGGAGCCGGTTGCGCAGCACGACCCAGTCGATCGACACGCCATCCGCCTTGGCTCTGGTCTTACGCGCTTCAAAGATGAGTTCGGAATAGAAGGACAGGCGACGGACCTTGAAGCTTTCGGCATCGACCTGGCCGATCAGATCGAAATCGACGAAACTGTCGTTCATCGGCGTGACCAGCGTATTGGCGCGGGCGGCCATGTGACGGGCAAAGACATCGTCGCGGCCGGGGGTGTCGACGATCAGGAAATCCTTGCCGTCCGACAGGGCGGCGACTTCGGCGTCCAACGCTTCGATCGTGTCACCTTTCAGCACCGCAAAGTCGGGCGCGGGCAGGTCGATCTGACGGCGGCGCGCGGTTTCGGCGCGATTTTCCAGATAGCGGGTGACGGTGCGCTGGCGCGGATCGAGATCGATCATCCCGACATTATGCCCCAGCACGGTCAGCGCGATCGCGGTGTGAACCGCCGTGGTCGACTTGCCGGTGCCGCCCTTTTCATTGGCGAAGACGATGAGATGCGGCTGCGAATTGGCCATTGGACCTTGATAACCCCGTTGATTGTCGCAATGATTCTTGACGGTCGCCAAGGCCGCAGCCTAGCAGGTCGACCGTTTGTCCCCCTGCCCTTATCGGAGCCGTTCCCCCCGTGCAAACCCTGTCTGACCTGCCCGCCCTTCGCGCTGCCGTCGCGGCGCTGAAAGCCGACGGAAAGCCGTTGGCGCTGGTGCCGACCATGGGCGCCTTGCATGACGGGCATATGGCATTGGTCGAGGAAGCGAAGCGGCATGGGCGGCATGTCGTGGTGTCGATCTTCGTCAATCCCAAACAATTCGGCCCCGCCGAGGATCTGGACGCCTATCCAAGGCGCGAGGCGAAGGATGCCGCGATGCTGGCGGCGGCGGGCGTGGACCTGTTGTGGCTGCCGTCGGTCGAGGTCATGTATCCGACAGGCTTTGCCACCAACGTCAGCGTGTCGGGGGTGAGCGAGGGGCTGGATGGCGCGGCGCGGCCTGGTCATTTCGATGGCGTCGCTACTGTGGTCCTCAAATTGTTCAACCAGGTGCGGCCCGACGTCGCGATTTTCGGCGAAAAAGACTATCAGCAACTGGCCGTGATCCGCCAAGCGAACAGCGACCTGGACATAGGTATCGATATTATCGGTTTGCCGACCCAGCGGGCCGAAGATGGCCTCGCTCTCTCGTCCCGCAATGCCTATCTGAGCGACGCGGAACGCACGGCCGCGCTGGCGCTGCCGCGCGCTTTGGGCGAAGCCAAGCGGTTGATGGAGAAGGGCGAGAGTGTCGAATCCGCGACCGCCAAAGCCATGATTATATTGGAAAATAGCGGGTTCGGGCCGATCGACTATGTCGCTTTGTGCGATGCCGCGACGTTGGCGCCGATGACGGTGCTGGACCGTCCGGCCCGATTGTTGGGGGCGGCGAAGCTCGGCACGACGCGGCTGATCGACAATATCGCGGTCGAGCCAAAATGGGATTTTTGATAGTTAGCTAACTATCTAATAGGGCTATTTTGCTGGGTTTTGGAGCGTAGGTGCAAGCCATCTTCCGTTCGCTCTGAGCCTGTCGAAGGGCTTTTCTTCATGAAGAAGAAGGGGGCTTCGACAGGCTCAGCCCGAACGGGGGTGGGGTTGGTTTTACGGTATCGAGCGTCCCGCTGGGAAGGATCAGAACGGCTTGACGATCACCGCGATGACGATCACCGCCGCTGCGACGCCGGGGACTTCGTTGAGCAGGCGCAATTGGCGGTCGGTCATCGTGCGCTGGCCCCTGGCGAGCTTCTTGGCATAGCTGGCGATCCAGCCATGATAGGCCGACAGGGCGATGACGAAGAGCAGTTTGAGGTGGAACCAGCCAAAGCTCCACGCGCCGATTTCCACCATCAGCATCAGGCCCAGGACCCACACCAGCACGAGCGACGGGTTGAGGATGATCTTGAGCAACCGCTGTTCACGGTCGATCCATTTGCGATCCTCGTCCGAGCCGACGGCGCTTTCCTGATGATAGACGAAGAAGCGCGGTATCATGAACAGCCCCGCCATCAGGAAGATGACGAAGATGAGATGGGCAGCCTTCACCCAGAGATAGGCAGCACCGAGATAGGCCATCAGACATGTTCCTCCTGCCGCACATAGCTAAGCAATGCTTCGACATGCGCAATGGGGGTGTCGGGCAAAATACCATGGCCAAGGTTCATGATGTGCGGCCGGTCGGCAAAGGCGGCGCGGATATTGTCCACGGCTTGCTCGACCGCGTGGCCGCCGGCGATGAGGGCCAGCGGATCGAGATTGCCCTGTACCGGCATCCCCTGCGGCAGCACATGGTTGGCCCAGTGGGGATCGACGGTTTCATCGACGCCGATCGCATCGACACCCGTGCCCGCGGCATAATCGGCGAGTTTCGCGCCCGCGCCCTTGGGAAAGCCGATGATCGGGATAGTGGGATGGAGCGCCTTCAACCGGCGCACGATCGCGGCATTAGGCGCGATGACCCAGCGTTCGAACTGGAGCGGGGCGAGGCTGCCCGCCCAGCTGTCGAACAATTGCACCGCTTCGACCCCGGCCTCGATCTGGCCTGACAGATAAATGACGGTCGTATCGACGATTGCGTCAATGAGCGCACCGAAGCGGGCGGGATCGCCATAAGCGAGGCGACGGGCCGCGCCCTGATCCTTGCTGCCCTGGCCCGCGACCATATAGGTGGCGATGGTCCAGGGGCTGCCTGCAAAGCCCAAAAAGGTGACCGAGGGGTCGAGGGCTGCCTTCACCTGCCGCACCGTCTCATAGACCGCCTCGAAACGGCTGAAATCGGGTTTCAGGGTCGAGAGGTCGGTGTCACTGAGGATCGGGGCGAGACGCGGGCCTTCGCCGGTTTCGAACCAGAGATCCTGCCCCATCGCATAGGGGACGATCAATATGTCGGAAAAGAGGATCGCACCGTCGAAGCCGAAACGGCGCAGCGGTTGGAGCGTGACTTCGGCGGCTGCCGCACTGTCATAGACGAGTTCGAGAAAGCCGCCTTTTTCGGCCCGCAGCGCGCGATATTCGGGCAGATAACGCCCGGCCTGCCGCATCAGCCACATGGGCGGCACGGCGGGGCGTTCCCCCCGCAGGACGCCAAGGAGCGGCTTGGCCACGGGGTCGGCCATCGGGTCGAAGGGCATCGGACTCTCTTCTCTTCTATTAAGATTCAAATAGGAATGTTGGAGATAGTAGGGGCGTTGGCAGCGGGGTTTATGCGTTGTGCCCGCTTTTGCCAACAGCTTGACTCCGATCCGCCCTACCTTGCCCGTCCGAGTCCCCTGACTTATCCCCATTATTCACAGGCTGTGGACGGAAAAGCGGGTCTGTTGGGGGGCTGTGGATAAGAGTCTGGACAGTGTGGAGCGAAAATCGGGGGTCCATTCCTCCCCATTTCGTCCCTTGCTTTATCCACAGCCTATGCACAGAGATACAGGCCATGGCGCGCATCCATCTCCACCTGCTTTCAGACTCCACCGGCGAGACTCTGGAGAATATCGCCAAGGCGGCGATCGGTCTGTTCGAGAATGTCGATGCGATCCGCCATTTCTGGCCGATGGTGCGATCCGAAGTCCATCTCGATCGGATCATGCAAGAGATTGCCGCCAATCCGGGACTGGTCCTGTTTACCCTCACCAATCATCTGCTGCGCAAGCGGTTGGAGGCACGCTGCCGTGCGCTGGGCCTGCCCCATGTCGCGGCGCTCGACAGCGTGGCCGATGCGCTGTCCAACATATTGGGGCAGGAAACCCGCACCCGGCCGGGGCGCAAACATGTGCTCGACGAAGCCTATTTCGCGCGGATCGAGGCGATTCAGTTCACCATCGCCCATGATGACGGGGTGGGGCATGAAAATTGGGAGGAGGCCGACATCGTGCTGGCCGGCGTGTCGCGCGCGTCCAAGACGCCGACGTAGATCTACCTCGCCAATCGCGGCTATAAGACCGCCAATATCCCGCTGGTGCCGGAATCGCCGCCGCCGCGAAATCTCTACAGCCTCAAACATCCGTTGGTCGTAGGGCTGACCGTCGGTCCCGAACGGCTGATCCAGATCCGCCGCAACCGGCTGCTTTCGCTCAACCAGGCACCTGAAACCGCCTATGTCGACAATGACAAGGTGCAGGCGGAATTATCCTTTGCCAGGCGCATGTTCGCCGACAATGGCTGGCCGGTGATCGACATGACCCGCCGGTCGATCGAGGAAGCGGCGGCGGCGATCATCAACCTGTTCAACGACCGGGAATTGGCGGAAGGCGACGCTTTATGAGGTTTTGGGCATGATCGTGCTGGCGTCGCAGAGCGCAAGCCGCCGCGCGCTGTTGAGTGCGGCGCAGGTGCCGTTCGAGGCGCTGTCGCCCGGCGTGGACGAGGATGCGGCCAAGGAGGCGTTGCGCGCCGATGGGCTGGATGCGCGCGCCCTGGCCGATGCGCTGGCCGAGTTGAAGGCGCGCAAAGTGTCGCGCCGGGTGCCGGGCGCTTTGGTGCTGGGATGCGACCAGACGCTGAGCCTGGACGGGGGCGAGGAACGGGGCGTGATGATCGACAAGGCGGTCGATCGCGCGGATGCCGAACGCATATTGCGGCTGTTGTCGGGGCGGGTGCATCATCTGCACAGCGCGGCGGTGATCGTGCTGAATGGCGAGCCGATCTGGCGGCATATCGAGCGAGTGCGGATGACGGTGCGGCCTTTGTCCGACGCCTTCATCGCGGCCTATCTGGACGGCGATTGGGACGAATGCCGCTGGTGTGTGGGCTGCTACCGGATCGAGGGACCAGGCGCGCAACTCTTTGCCAAGGTGGAGGGCAGCCAGTTCGCGATCCAGGGCTTGCCGCTGTTGCCCTTGCTTGACTTTTTGCGCGTGCGGGGCGTTCTAGCGGCATGACCGATACCCTGCCCTATGCCGAAGTGATCGGCGATCCGATCGCGCACAGCAAATCGCCGCTCATCCATAATTTCTGGCTCAATGCGCTGGATATCGAGGCGGAATATCGCAAGACCCATGTGACGCCCGAGGGGTTGGCCAGCTATTTCCTACAACGGCGGGCCGACCCGGATTGGCTGGGGTGCAATGTCACGATTCCGCACAAGATGGCGGTGATGGACTTTACCGATGATCCGGGTGGGGTGCGGGAGCGGATCGGGGCGATGAACACGATCGCCAGCGAGACCGGCGGGCCGCTCATTGGCACCAATACCGATGCGGGCGGCTTCCTCCAGCCCTTGCTTCGCGACAGGTGGAAGGGGCGCAGCGCGGTGCTGATCGGCGCGGGCGGTGCGGCGCGGGCGATATTGTTCGCGCTCACCAGCCTTGGCGTGCCCGACATCACAGTCATGGCGCGCGATGCGGCCAAGGCGCAGGCGATGCTCGACCATGCCGGGGTGAAGGGCGCGGTGATCGGCATGGGCGAGTCCCTGCCGGCCGTCGACCTGCTCGTCAATTCGACCTCGCTCGGCATGGTGGGGCAGCCGGTGCTGGATCTGGACCTGACGCCATTGCCGCCCAGCGCGACGGTCTATGACATCGTCTATGCGCCGTTGGAGACGGGATTGCTCAAGGCGGCGCGGGATCGTGGCCTCAAGACGCTCGATGGGCTGGAAATGCTGATCGGGCAGGCGGCGCTCGCCTTCGATATTTTCTTCGATGCGCAAGCGCCCCGCGAACTGGACGCTGACCTGCGCGCGTTGTTGCTCGCCGCGGACTGATGAAGATTTATGGCCTGACCGGATCGATCGGCATGGGCAAGTCGGCGGTCGCGGCGATGTTCGCCCGGGAAGGCGTGCCGGTGTTCGACGCCGATGCGCAGGTGCATCGGCTGCAGGGGCCGGGCGGGGCACTGCTTCCCGCAATCGAGGCGCGTTTTCCCGGCACGACCGGCCCCAAGGGTGTGGATCGCGCGAAACTGGGCGCGGCGGTGTTCGGGCATCCACAGGAACGCAAGGCGCTCGAAGCGATCGTCCATCCGGCGGTGCGCGAGGCGCGCAGCCGGTTCCTGCGCCGCCACAGATCGCGCAAATTCGTCCTGCTCGACATTCCCTTGCTGTTCGAAACGGGCGGGCAGAAGCGGTTGGCGGGCGTGATCGTGGTGACTGCGCCCGCGTGGAAGCAGCGCAAGCGCGTCCTGGCGCGACCGGGTATGACGGTCGCCAAATTCCGCCAGATCCTGCATCTCCAGACCCCCGACGCCGAAAAGCGCCGCCGCGCCGATCATATCATCCAGACCGGCACGACCTTTGCCGAAACCCGCGCGCAGGTGCGACGTCTGGTCGCTTGCCTTGGCCGCAAGACAGGCAGATAAGGGTTAGCCCACAGAGTCGATATGAAGAGGGCGATGCGCGAGATTATATTCGATACCGAAACGACGGGATTTGACCCGGCATCCGGCGACAGAATGGTCGAGATCGGCTGTATCGAGCTTATCAATCGTGTGCCCAGCGGCCGGACCTTCCACGCATATTACAACCCCCAGCGCGACATGCCCGCCGCCGCCGAGGCGGTGCACGGCCTGTCGAGCCATTTCCTGTCGGATAAGCCGCTGTTCGCCAGCGGCGTCGTCGAACTGCTCGCCTTTCTGGAGGACAGCCCGTTGGTCGCGCATAATGCGCGCTTCGATTTCGGCTTCCTCAACCATGAATTGCGGTTGTGCGGGCGGGGTGAAGTGTCGCTCGACCGGATGATCGACACGGTCGCGATCGCAAGGACGATGCATCCCGGCGCCAAGCACAGCCTGGACGCGCTCTGCACCCGCTATGGCATCGACCGCAGCCATCGCATCAAACATGGCGCGCTGCTCGACGCCGAATTGCTGGCGCAGCTGTATATCGAATTGACCGGTGGCCGTCAGATCGGCCTGGGTCTGGCACAGGAGGCAGCAAAAGAAGAGTTTGGGGCGGAACTCGCGGCGCAGGCCGCAGTTCGCCCTGTTCGTCCCGCGCGCGTCTTTGCGGCGAGCGCGACGGAGCTGGAACGGCATGCGGCGTTTATCGCGACGCTCGACAAGCCGCTCTGGCTGGAGGGGGCATAGCCGGACTGACACTCCGCGCCCATGCCCCCATGTCAACCGGGCCGCGTCCTGCGGCCCGCAAAAACAAGGAGAAGGCTTATGGATATTCGTGTTTCCGGGCATCAGGTCGATACGGGCGAAGCGCTCAAGGAGCATGTCGCGACCCGGATGGAAGCGATAGCCGAGAAATATTTCTCCCGCACAATCTCCGCGCATGTGACCTTTCGACCGGCCCCGCACGGTGCCTTTCACTGCGACATCGTCTGCCATGTGATGACCGGCCTGATCCTGAAAGGGGCGGGCGAAGCGCAGGAGGCGCATCCGTCCTTCGACCAGGCGGCCGAGCGCATCGAAAAGCAGCTGCGCCGCTATATGCGCCGCCTGAAGGATCGTCACGGCCAAGCTGTGGCAGCCGAAGCCCAGCGGGTAAGCAGCTTCAGCATCGATGATATCGATGGCGCGGGTTATACCATCTTCGCTTCACCTGCGGACGAGCAGGAGGACGTGGCGGATGCGCCGCTGATCGTCGCGGAAACCCGTGTCGATATTCCCGAAGCCAGCGTATCGGACGCCGTGATGATGCTGGACCTGCGCAACACCAATGCGCTGTTGTTCGTCAATGCCGGAACGGCGGCCTATAATATGGTCTATCGCCGCAATGACGGGACGATCGGCTGGGTCGAACCGCGTATCCAGGCGAGTTGAACGCCGCCCGGCCCAAGGGCCGCCTGTTGACCTGAGGGTGCAGGCGGCTTAAGGGGCCGGGCTTTAATTCCCCGAGCATAAGCGCGTAATGTCCCCGACTGGGCGCGGCTCGGTCGGATCGGATATGTGATGGTGCATTTCAACGATATCGTTTCGCCGGACGCGCTCGCCACGGGCCTGTCGGTGAACGGCAAGAAGCAGTTGTTCCAGAAGATCGCTGTGCTCGCGGCGGGTGCTTATGGGCTGGACGCGGACATGGTCGCTGATGCGCTGTTCGATCGCGAGCGGCTGGGGTCCACCGGCTTTGGCGGCGGTGTCGCCATTCCTCATGCGAAGATTGCCGGTCTCGACAAGATGTGCGGCATCGTCGTGCTGCTGGATCCGGCTGCACCCTTCGATGCGGTCGATGATCTGCCGGTCGATATCGTCTTTGCGCTGCTGTCGCCGGTCGATAGCGGGGCAGAGCATTTGAAGACGTTGGCGCGGGTGTCGCGCTACCTGCGCGACGAGGCGCAGATTGCCCGGTTGCGTGGCGCGCGTTCGACCGCTGCACTGCACGCCTTGCTGTCTGGTGGCGGGGCGCGTGACGCAGCCTGACATGCATGCGGCGGTTGGCGCACCGGACAGCGGCGAAACCGCGCATTTCCGGGCGCTCGAAAATCTCTACCGCTCCGCGCCGATCAACCAGCTGTTCCGGTCGGAGATCGCAATCAGCGAGCCGGGGCGCTGCACCATCGACTTCGATGTCGACGAGAGCCAGTTCCATGCCGCTGGCGCGGTGCATGGCACGGTCTATTTCAAGATGCTGGACGATGCGGCCTTCTATGCCGCCAACAGCCTGGTGAGCGATCGATTCCTGCTCACCACCGCCTTCAACCTGCTCTTCACCCGGCCGATTGCGCCGGGGCGAATCCGCGCCGAGGGCCGCTGGATCAGCGGCAAGCGCCGCGTTTATGTCGCCGAAGCCAGCCTGGTCGATTCGCATGGCGAAGAGGTCGGGCGGGGCACCGGCACCTTCATGCGCTCTCAATTCCCCCTTTCGTCGCTCCCGGGATATCGTGGCTGAGCAGCCCCCCGCCCGGCTGACCAGCGCGATGCTGATCGGCGCTTTGCGACGGCGGGCGGCGGCGGATGGCGGCTTTGCCACGATCCTGGTCAAGGGTGACGACATCAGCGGCGTTATTCTGGTCCAAGCGCTGGAAAAGGGGCGCGAAACCGGGCTGTTCGAGCGGGTATCGAACTTTACCGGCGGTTATGCGTTGATGCGCTGTGGACCTGATCCCGACGACGGTGCGCAGGCCATGTCTGCTTATGTCGAGCGGCGGCGCAGGTCGGACCCCGACCTGTGGGTGATCGAACTCGACATCCCGGAAGCGGAACGGTTCGCCGCTGAAACAATCTGCTGATCGTTGACATAGCGCAATGGCCCGTGCAGAGGCCCGCCCACGCTGAACGCGCAGGTTGCCGCAATCGTCCAAGGGGGGCGGGCGCGGTAAACACGCAGACGGGGGGCGGCCGGTCGTCGGACAAAGTGGGTTAAAAAAGACGACGTTTCCGGCCAAGAACCGCATGTTTTTGAGTAAAAATGAGTTTTCGTCTAAGAGCTGCGATCATCGCGGCCTTTGCCTTGTCCGCCGCTGCCGCGGTCACGGCGTCCGATATGTCGATGGCGGGTGAATCCATCCCCTCTTCGGTGTCCCTCTCCAGGGACGATGCGCTGACCATGGCGCCTTCGGCCGGTTCCAAGCCCGCCGTAACTTTTGCCGCGCCGCGCGAGATCGTGCAGCCTTTGGCTACGGCCCCCAAGGCCGATCATAATTCTTCCACTTTTTCGGAGATGCAGGCCGATAGCCTCGCTGCGCTGGTCGACGCCCATGGCGCGCCCGAACAGCTTGACGGCGAGATGCAGTGCCTCGCCGGAGCGGTCTATTTCGAATCCAAGGGCGAAAGCCTGGAAGGCCAGCTGGCCGTTGCGCGCGTGATCATCAACCGCGCCGAGTCCGGCCGGTTCGCCAACAGCCTGTGCGGCGTCGTGTATCAGCCCAGCCAGTTCAGCTTCGTGCGCGGCGGTGGTATGCCGCCGATCCGCACGCAAAGCCGCAGCTGGCGCCAAGCCGTCGCCATCGCCAAGATCGCGATGACCGACAGCTGGGACAGCCGGGCCGAAGGCGCGCTCTTCTTCCACGCCCGCCGCGTTTCGCCGGGCTGGGGCAAGGCAAAGCTGGCGATGATCGACAATCATATCTTCTATCGCTGAGTATTGCGGAATGTGCTGAGGCACATTTCGGTACACATCAAAAAAGGCCGGTTCGGATTTTTCGAATCGGCCTTTTCTTTTGTTCCTGCCTTGTTCTATGATTGCCGCATGACCGCAGCCCTGACCGAGACTTGTTCCCCTCTGACCGACGGCACGGCGCTGGCGGTAGCGCGGGGGACGCTGCGCCTGTTTTTCCGTCATGACATGAGCGGGATAATGGAAGTGCCGCTGCCCAACGGGCGGCGTGCCGACATCATGGCGATCGATGGGGCTGGGCGGCTGACCATCGTCGAGATCAAATGCAGCCGTGCCGACTTGCTCGGCGACATGAAATGGCCCGATTATTTCGACTATTGCGACCGCTATTTCTGGGCGGTGCCAATGGGGTTCGACCTGTCTTTGTTCGACAGCGAAGCGCTATGGCCCGCGCGCACCGGGTTGATCGTCGCGGATCAATATGATGCGGAGCTGGTACGGCCCGCGCCGATCGAACCGCTGGCGGCGGCGCGGCGCAAGGCGGAGACGCTGCGCTTTGCCCGCAGGGCCGCGCGGCGGCTGACCGCGATCAACGACCCGGACCATGCGGCGGAGATCGGCTGGTAGGTCGTTAACCCGTTCAGCCCGTCATGCTGACGAACGTCAGCATCCATTGGCTCTACCGCCGAGCATCTCTCCAGGAGAGAGGCTAATAGATTCCGGCTCAAGGCCGGAATGACGGCTATTGTGGGGCAGTCTAAGGGTTCAGAAAACCGGACCCTGCACTGGGCCTGCGGGCTTGGCGGCAGGCTTGGCGGCGGCGAGGGCTTCGATGAGGCCGGGGGTGCGGCCGTCACGGGCGGCATAGTCGCGCGCGGACATGCCGGCGATACTGTCGCGCTTGTCGGGGTTCGCGCCCTGCGCCACCAGCAGGCGGACCAGGCCAAGGTCGCGCAATTGCACGGCGCGGATCAACGGGGTTTCGCCGCTGCCATTGGTCTTGTCGACCTGCGCCTTGTTGGCGAGCAGGGTTTGCACGCCTTCCTCGAACCGGCCCTGTACCGCGTCCATCAGCGGGGTGTTGCCATCGCTGTCGGTCAGGTTGGGGTTCGCGCCCTTGGCGAGCAGAAAGGACAGCCAGGTCGCGTCGCGGCGCGCGACCACGATATGCAGGGCATTTTCGCCGCTGTTGATGTCGCGGCTGTTGATGACGGTGGAGCCGGGCTTCTGGATCAGGTCGGTGACCTTCTCGCCATCCTTGTCCTTCACCGCCTTCAGGAAATTATAGGCGTCGGAAAATTGCGCCTGGGCGGGGCCGGGCACCAAAAGCGCCAGCGCGATCATGGTCATCATAGCGGAAACAAACTTGGTCTTCATCGTCGCGCCCCGTTGCATTTGCAAATCCATCCCTAGCAGGGCATGGCTGGCCACGCCATGAACAAAGCCCGGATGCTCCTCACCCTGCCCTGTCTCGCCCTGTTGGCTGCCTGTAATATGGGCGGCGGAGGCAATGCATCAAGCGGGGACAGCGTGCAGGGCGAACTGGTCGGGGCGCGGATCGGTGCGCCCTTCACCCTGACCGATCAGGATGGCAAGCCTGCGCGCTGGGAGGATTATAAGGGCCAGTATCGGCTCGTCTATTTCGGCTATACCTATTGCCCCGACGTCTGCCCGGTCGATCTGCAACGGATCATGCAGGCTTTTGCCCAGTTCGAAAAGGCTGCGCCCGAGCGCGCCGCAAAAGTGCAACCGATCCTGATCAGCGTCGATCCCCAGCGGGACACGCCAGCCGTTCTGAAAACCTACGTCGCGGCGTTCCATCCCCGTCTCGTCGGCCTGACCGGTACGCCCGAACAGATCGCCAAGGTCGCCAAGGATTTCGTCGTCATCTACAATAAGGAAGGCGAGCCGGGCATGAGCGACTATCTGGTCGGGCATAGCCGCACACCTTATCTGTTCGATCCCGACGGCAAGCCGGTGGCGCTGGTGCCGGTGGATGACCCCAGCACGCCGAAAGTCGATGAGGGTGCGCCCGACACAGTGCTGGCGTTCCTGGAAAAATGGATCAAGTGACGCCGTTCTGGGAAAAGCCGCTCGACAAGCTCGACCGCGCCGAATGGGAAGCCTTGTGCGACGGGTGCGGCAAATGCTGCCTGCACAAGGCCGAGGATGAGGATAGCGGGCGCATCTATCCCACCAATGTCGCTTGCCGCCTGCTCGACCGGCAAAGTGGCCAGTGCAGCAATTACAAGGACCGGCGCAAATTCGTGCCCGACTGCGTGCGGCTGACCCCGGCCAAGGTGCGCCAGATCAGCTGGTTGCCGCGCACCTGCGCCTATCGGCTGCGCGGGGAGGGGCTTCCGCTACCCGATTGGCATTATCTGCTTTCGGGCGACCGGGAAGCGGTGCATCGAGCGCGCGAATCGGTGCGCGGCTGGACCGTGGCGGAGGCCGATGCGGGCGACTGGGAGAATCATCTTGTCGACCGGGACATCTGATCCCGACGCCGCGATCCTGATCGATGGCGTTCCGATGCCGGTGCGGGTGCGCCGGTCGGCACGAGCGCGCGCCTATCGGCTGACGATCGACGGAACACGCGGCGAATTGCGGCTGTCGATGCCGGTGCGCGCGAATTTGAAGCGGGCGCTGGGCTGGGCGCAGGATCATGAGGGTTGGGTGCGGCAGCAACTCGCGCGGCAGCCTGTGTTGACGCCGCTGATCGATGGCGCGGTCTTTCCGCTGGAGGGGCGCGAGGTGCGTATCTGTTGGGAGGCGGGCGCGAGCCGGACGATCCGGTTGGAGGGCGACCGGCTGCTATTGGGCGGCGCGGCGGAATCGGTGGGCGCGCGGGTGCTGCGCTGGCTGGTGCGGCGGGCCAAAGCGGTGCTGGAGACCGAGACGCAAGAATTGGCGCGCGACCATGGGCTGATCGTCGCAACGGTGGGCGTGGGCGATCCGCGCAGCCGCTGGGGCAGTTGCACATCGTCGGGCGCGATCCGCTATAGCTGGCGGCTGATCCTGTGCCCGCCAGAGGTGCGGCGCGCGACGGTGGCGCATGAATTGGCGCATTTGCTGCACATGGACCATAGCCCGGCCTTCCACGCCGCCCATGCGCGCATCTATGGTGCCGATCCCAAGCCGGCGCGCGCGTGGCTGCGCACGCATGGGGCCGGGCTGCATCGCTATACGGGGTAGGGGCATGGCGCGCAAAAAACGCTATCTGACGGCCACGATGGCAGACGGCTATGTCAAGACGATCGGCCCGACGGCGGACCCCTTCACCCATTATTGGCGGATCGTCGCCTTGCTCGACAATGGCAAGACGGAGGTGTTCTGGGGCCACGCGCGTTCGCTGGCGGAGGCGCGCAAGAAGCGGGCAGCGGCGGAGGATGGCGCGCGGATGCGGGGGTGGAAAAGCTATAGCTTCGAGATTGCGGAGTTGGTGGAGACGGCGCCTTGATCCGTGGGTGATTCTAACCTCGGTGTGGCCACACCCCTGACGCATCGGCCTCGCATATATGCTCGGCATCATTGGGATAGGGCAGGCCACAGGCGCGGCAGGTGCTATAGTCGCCGAGCGTGAGGCCATGGCCCACCGCGACCCGCTCATCGAAGACATAGCAATCGCCCTGCCAGCGGCTTTCGCTCTCCGGCATTTCCTCCAGATAGCGCAATATGCCACCCTTGAGATGATAGACCTCGTCAAAGCCGCGCGCCTTCACCAGCGCGGTGGATTTTTCGCAGCGTATGCCGCCGGTGCAGAACATCGCGATCTTGGGCATCCGGCCCTGATCGCGCAGATTTTGGGCAAAATCGTCGAACCAGCCGGGAAAATCGCGAAAGGCGCGGGTTTCAGGATCGATCGCGCCCTCGAACGTGCCGATCGCGACTTCATAGGCGTTGCGCGTGTCTATGAGGATCGTGTCGGGGTCGGCGATCAGCGCATTCCATTCGGCGGGGTCGAGATGCGTGCCTGCCTGGCTTGCGGGATCAAGGTCGCCGACGCCTAAGGTCACGATTTCCGGCTTCACCTTGACCTTCATCCGGGCGAAGGGCGCGCCGTTGGCGGTCGAATATTTGACGTCGAGGTCGGCGCAGCCGGGCAGGGCGCGGATATGGGCGACCAGCGGCGCGATCGTATCGGCGCTGCCCGCCACGGTGCCGTTAATCCCTTCGCGCGCGACGATCAGCGTGCCGCAGGTGCCAAGATCGGCGCAGCGCGCGCGCAGATCGGCGGCAATGGCGTCGGGATCGGGGAAGGTGGCGAACCGGTAGAGGGCAGCGACGGTATAGGACATGGGGGTGGCCTATAGGGCTTTGGGCGGCCTCTTGAAAGCGGCCACGGACAGGCGCATAGGCAGGGGCATGGTTCCCCTTTCGTTCGCTGGTCATGCTTTCCTTGCGCTGCCCGAAGCCGCGCTGTTCTGGCCGGCGCAGGGCGCTTTGCTGGTTGCCGACCTGCATTTCGAAAAGGCGAGCTGGTATGCCCGTTTCGGTCAGTTCCTGCCCCCCCATGACAGCGAGGCGACGCTGGACGTGATCGAGGCGCTGGTCGCGCGCACGGGTGCGCGGGCGGTCTGGTCGCTGGGCGACAGTTTCCACGATGCCGACGGCGCGGCGCGGCTGGATCCGCAGGCGCGCGCCCGGCTCGATGCGCTGACGCAGCGGCTGGAGTGGACCTGGATCACGGGCAATCATGATGTCGGCATGGCGGCGATGCCGGGCGGGCACCGGGTCGCCGAAGCGCTGGTCGAGGGGGTCTGGCTGCGGCATGAGGCGGCGCGTGATGATGTGCGGCCCGAAATATCCGGTCACTTCCACCCCAAGCTGCGCCTGTCGCTGCGCGGGCGCCATGTGGCGCGGCGCTGCTTCGTTGCGTCGGAAACGAAGCTGATTCTGCCTGCGCTGGGAGCCCTGACTGGCGGGCTGGATGCGGACCATGGCGAGATTCGCCGGGCCGTGGGGCCGGGTGCAGCCGCGCTGGTGCCGGTTGCCGACCGAATGCTGCGCTTTCCGTTATCGTAAAGCGACGCTACGGAAACCGGAAATTAAGCCGTTGCCGATAAGCAACAGAGCATGAATATTCTGTCACCGCATCCGCAAAAAAGCGCAGAAATGCTAGGGTCTCTTGCCTTCACCCTGCTGTGGCAGCATAATCACCCGCACGTCCCGACCCGGCAAAAAGCCGCGCGGGCAGGAGAGGATTGACCATCATGACCAACAAGAGCCTTTGGGCATCGACCGCTGCGGTGATTGCGCTCGTCATGGGTGCGACCGGCGCGCAGGCGCAGGACAGTGCGGCACCGCAGGCCGCCGCCGAGCAGGACTCAGCGGAAATCATCGTCACCGCCACCCGCCGCGCCAGTGCGCTGTCGGACGTGCCGATCGCCGTGTCGGCCGTCAGCGCGCAGGCGATGCAGAATAGTGGCGCAAGCGACATCCGCACACTCAACCAGCTTGCCCCCTCGCTGCTCGTTTCCTCCACCGGGTCCGAAGCCAATGCGTCGGCGCGTATCCGCGGCATCGGCACGGTCGGCGACAATCCCGGCCTTGAAAGTTCGGTCGCGGTGTTCATCGACGGCGTCTATCGTTCGCGCACGGGCGCGGGCCTCAACGAACTGGGTGAGATCGAACGGGTCGAGGTGCTGCGCGGGCCGCAGGGCACTTTGTTTGGCCGCAATGCATCGGCGGGCCTGATCAACATCATCAGCAAGGCCCCCGAACAGACCTTCCATGCCAAGGGTGAGATCACCTATGGCAATTATGATTATTGGCGGCTGTCGGGCCGCGTGACCGGGCCGGTGGCGGACGGCATCGCGCTCAGCCTGGATGGCGTATGGTCCAAGCGCGACGGCTTCTTCACGCTGCGCGATACGGCGGGGGAGAAGGTCGGTGATACCAATGATCGCGACCGCTATTTCCTGCGTGGGCAGGCGCTGATCGAACCCAATGATGATCTGTCGATCCGCCTGATCGGCGATTATACCAACCGCGATGAAAGCTGCTGCGGCGCGACCTATACCGAAGCGCGGGAGCGTCGTCCGGCCGCAGGCGGTGGCTTCACCGATGCGCCGTTCAACCGGATCGCGGCGATCCTGGCCGGACAGGGCAGCGTCATTCCCGCCGACCCCTATGACCGCGACCTGACGATCACGCCGGGCCGCGACTATGTGAGTAAATTGAAGGACTGGGGCGTTTCGGGCGAGATCAATTACGACCTCGGCGGCGTGGCGCTGACCAGCATCACCGCCTATCGCGATTACAAGTCCAGCGATTATGGCGATTATGACTATAATCGCGCCGATCTTCTCTACCGCGATCCGGGCACCTATCGTCAGTTCAAGACCTTCACCCAGGAATTGCGTGCGCAGGGGTCGGCGTTCAACGACGCGCTCGACTGGCTGGTTGGCGGCTATTACGCCAATGAACGGCTGACCTTGCAGGACAATATCCGCTTCGGGGCGGACTATGGGCGCTTTGCCGCCTGCCGCCTGATGGCGGGTTCCGGGGTGAACAGCAATTTCACCGCACAGCAGCTCGCCGCGTGCGGCAGTGGCCTTGCCACCCAGCCGCTGATCGCGGGGACGCAGGCCAATCTCAACGCCGGGCTGACCGCATCCCTCATCAATGCTGGCCTGCCAGCCGCCGTGGCTGCGGGGCAAGCGGGCGCGATCTCGACGGGCCTGGGCAATGGCCTGCGCGCATTGGCCGCGATCCCGTCAGGCACGGGCGACGTCGGGTCGATCTATCGCCAGAAGAGCGAGAATTGGGCGATCTTCACCCATAATATCATTCACGTGACCAAGCGGCTCGATCTGACGCTGGGCCTGCGTTACACCCATGAAAGCAAGCGCTTTTCAGCGGACCTCAATAACAATAACGCGACCTGCGCGGCGTTGCAGTCCTCCGCTTTGCCGGGCCTTGCCACCAATCCGGCGCTCGGCAGTGCAGCGACGCTGGCGGGCGGCATCCTGACGCTCGGCTGCCTTGGCAATGCTTCGACCAGCCTCAATGCGCTCGACCTCAATGACAAGATCAGCGACGGCGAATTGTCCGGCACGGCAGTGCTTTCTTGGAAGGCGACCGACGATCTGCTGCTCTATGGCAGCTATTCCAAGGGCTATAAGGCGGGCGGCTTCAACCTCGACCGCTTCCAGCTGGGCTCGACCGGTCTGAATGCCGTTCCCGCCGTCTTCGCGCCGCGCACCAATGCCGATGTCACCAGCCTGCGCTTCGCCGCCGAAAAGGTCGATGCGTTTGAAATCGGCCTGAAATACAGCCAGCCCAAATGGAGCGCGAACGTCGCCGCCTTCCGTCAGGAGTTCAAGAATTTCCAGCTGAACACCTTCAACGGCACCAGCTTCGTCGTGCAGAATATCAATGGTTGCGACAGCGCGCTGTCGGCCGCGCGCACGTGCGGGTCGGACGATGTGGGGCCAGGGCTGATCAGCCAGGGCGTCGAATTGGAAATGACTGCCACCCCGGCGCGCAATTTCCGGGTGACCGGTGGCTTCACCTATGCCGAAGCCAAATTCGCCAGCCGTCTGGTGGGCAGCGGCGATGGCAGCGTGCCGCTCGACCCGGCGCTGTTCCTGTTGCCCGGATCCATCAACAGCAACGCGCCCAAGATGGTGACGACCGCCAGCGCGGCGTGGACCCCGGACATCGGTTCAGGCGGCCTCTCGGCGCTCTTCTATGTCGATGGCCGCATGACCAGCGACTTCAACACCGGGTCTGACCTGTTCCCGGAGAAGAATCAGGACGGCTTCGCCGTCGTCAATGCGCGCGTCGGCCTGCGTGGCCCCAACCAGCGCTGGGCGATCGAATTATGGGGCCAGAATATCTTCAACCAGGATTATACCCAGGTGGCGTTCAGCAGTCCGCTCCAGTCCAGCAGCCCCGGCACATCGACCACGGGTCAGTTCGCTCAGGGCGCGCCGATGGCCAACCAGCTGATCTCGGCCTATCTGGCCGAACCGCGCACCTATGGCATCACGTTGCGGGGGAGTTTCTGATCATACCCCGCCCGCTCTTGGGCACAGGGCGGGCGGGGGTTGGACGATCGCCGAACAGGGCTGTGCCGACACGAATATCGGTCGCGCCCAGCATGATGGCGGTTTCATAATCGCCCGACATACCCATCGACAGGCGCGGGAGGCCCTCTTCCCGCGCCATTTTTGCGAGCAGCGCGAAATAGGGGGCGGGTTCGACGTCCGCAGGGGGCACGGCCATCAGGCCGAGCAGGGGAATGTCCGCATCGCGCGTGGCGGCGATCAGCGCGGGCACGTCGGCGATGGCGCAGCCGCCCTTTTGCGCCTCCGCCCCGATATTGACCTGGATATAGCAGGGGACGCGCTTGTCGGCCGCGTCCATCGCCTTAGCCAGCGCGGTCAGGAGCGAGGGACGATCGAGGCTGTGGATGACGTCGAACAGGGCAACCGCATCGGCGGCCTTGTTCGATTGCAACTGGCCGACGAGATGCAGCGCGATATCGGGATGGTCTTCGCGCAGGGCGGGCCATTTCTCCTGGCTTTCCTGCACGCGATTTTCCCCGAACACCCGCTGGCCCGCCGCGATCAGCGGGCGGATGGCGTCGGCCCCTTGTGTCTTGGACACGGCGATCAGGGTGATGGCGTCGCCGCTGCGATTGGTCAGGCGGGCGGCCCGATCGATCGAGTCGCGCAGAGTGGAAAGGCGGAGGGCGGCTTGCGGGCTGTCGGTCGTCATGCGCGCTGCTATAGGGCAGGGTCATGACCCTCCGCCACCGCAAAAAACTGCCGACGATCTGGCTGATGACCGACGAGCGGATCGCGGACGCGGCGTTGCTGGCGGCGGTGGCGCGTTTGCCCAAGGGGCGGGCGGGAATCGTGTTCCGGCATTATCGGACCGAGGGTAAGGCGCGGCGGGCGTTGTTCGAGGCAGCGCGGGGGATCGCGCGGCAGCGGCGGCTGGTGCTGCTGCTCGCGGGCGACGCGCAGACGGCGGCCGCGTGGCAGGCCGATGGCTGGCATGGGCGCGACACGCAGCAGGTGGCGCGGCCGATGGTGCATAGCATGGCCGCGCATGATGCGCGCGAAATGGCCGCGGCGTGGCGGTGCGGGGCGGACCTCATATTGCTCTCACCCCTCTTCCCAACCCGATCGCACCCCGGTGCCGCGAGCCTGGGGCGAGCGCGCTTTGCCGCCTTGGCGGGGCAGGCGGACGTGCCGGTCATCGCTTTGGGCGGAGTGAAGCCATGCCATCGACGGATGCTGCGTGGCATCGGCGCGGATGGCTGGGCAGCAATCGACGGGTTGGTGGGTAGCGGCGCGTAGGCCGCGCATGGGTGCTGCCAACCCAGTAGCGCCAAAGTCCCTGCGGCTGCGAGAACCGTCGAGACAGGACGCGCTGAGAGGACCGTCCGGACGACGATGCTCAAGCGTTATCAACAAATGAAAAATGGTGCCCAGAAGAGGACTCGAACCTCCACGACCTTGCGATCGCCAGCACCTGAAGCTGGTGCGTCTACCAATTCCGCCATCTGGGCACGGGGTAGGAGCGCGCAACTAGCCGCTGCCTTTGGGGCTGTCAACGCATGTCGCGGATTATTTCGTTCCGCTTTGCAAAATCACGCTCTGGGGGTGGACGGCCGCGGTGCTGGGGCGGATGACGGGGCTATGAGCCATGCCGATTCTACCCCGATCACCTTGCTCGCGCGCGCCGACGGATTGCGCCTCGCTTGCCGTTCGCGCGCGGGGGAAGCGCCGACCATTCTCTTCCTGCCGGGATATATGTCGGACATGGAGGGTGGGAAGGCGGTCGCGCTGGACCAATGGGCGGCAAGCCAGGGGCGCGCCTTGGTGCGTATGGACTATGCGGGCAACGGGTCGAGCGAAGGGCGCTTTGCCGATGGCACACTGGCCAGTTGGCGCGACGATGTGCTGCTGGTGATGGATAGGGTGATCCAGGGACCGGTCCTGCTCGTCGGATCGTCAATGGGCGGCTGGCTGGCGCTGCTGGTGGCGCTGGCCCGGCCAGGCCGGGTCGTGGGGATCGTCGGCATTGCGGCCGCGCCCGATTTCACCGACTGGGGCTTTACCGATGCCGATAAGGCGCTGCTCGCCACCGAAGGGCGGATCGAAGAGCCGACGCCCTATGGCGACACGCCCTATGTCACGACCCTGGCCTTCTGGGAATCGGGGCAAGCCGCGCTCGTGCTGGGCGATGCTATCACGATCGATTGCCCCGTGCGGTTGCTGCATGGGCAGGGTGACGCCGACGTGCCTTGGGACATAGCGTTGCAGACCGCCGCCCGACTGCGTTCATCGGATGTGCAGACGCTGCTGATTAAGGACGGCGACCACCGCCTTTCCCGCGACGGCGATATCGCTCTGCTGATCCGCACCGTCGCCAGCCTGTTGGACAGCCATTGATGCCGCTATTCCTGCCTCTGATGCTTTTGGCCCAGGCCTATGATCCTGAGATCGAGGCGGTCATGAACCGCAGCCGCAAGGAGAAGCAGGCGGCGGTCGAGAGCGCTGCCGCTGTCCCCCCGCCCGCTACGCCCGCGCGGGAAGACGGGAAAATTCCCGTGCCCGCAAAGTTCGCCGTGCCTTTCCAGGCCTGCCTCGACCAGGCGCTTGACGATCCGAGTGCGGGGGTCGCCTTTGCCGAAAAATGGCGGATCGAGGGCGGGAGCTTCTATGCGCGCCATTGCATGGGCTTTGCCTTTGCGCGGGCCGAACGCTGGTCGCCCGCGATCATTGCTTACGAGCAAGCTGCCGAAGAGGCCGAGCGTGGTGGCGAAATGGCGCAGAGCGCGCGGCTATGGGCGCAGGCGGGGAATGCCGCGCTTGCCAGCGGGGATGCCGCCAAGGCGCGGGGCGATTTCGACGCGGCGCTGGCGCGGGGCTTGCCCGATGGGCTGGAAAAGGGCGAGGTCCATCTCGATCGCGCGCGGGCTCTGGTCGCGCTGGGCGAGACGGATGGCGCGCGGGATTCGATCGACGTGGCGCTGACCCAGGCACCGAAGGATCCGCTTGTCTGGCTGCTGTCGGCGACGCTGGCGCGGCGCTCTGGCGAAATGAGCCTGGCCAAGGCGCATATCGCTCGCGCGGTGCAGCTATCGCCGGACGATGCGTCGGTTGCGTTGGAAGAAGGCAATATCGCGATCCTGACCGATCATGAAGATATCGCCCGGTCCGCCTGGCAGCGGGCGGTGAAGTTGGAGCCAGACGGGGCCGCGGGCAAGGCAGCGTCGGACAATCTGTCCCGCCTGCCTGCGGCGATGCCTCCGGGCTGAGATCCGTCCAGCAAGACTTTGTCACGGAACCGCTTTCCGGTTCGACCCGTTCGCTTGGAAAGAGCGGGACCCATGGAAACGGAGAAGAGACGATGAACCCCAGGATGAAAAATATCGCTGTGATTGGCCTGCTGTTGGCGGGCGCAATGACGACGACGGCTTGTTCGCGTGGTGCGACGGCCGGCGGTTTGATCGGCGGCACCGGCGGCGCGGTGGTCGGCAGCGCGACTCGCCTCGGCACGACCGAGGGTGCGGTTATTGGCGGTGCGGCGGGTGCCGTGATCGGTGACGACTAAAGCCTGCTATTGCAGGTAGAAGTCGACGGTCGTGACGACGCGCACCTTTTTGTAGGGCGTGTCGCTCGACCCGTCGCCGCCTTCGCCGTCGCGCGCGGCAATCGAGAAATAGCCCTGCGTGGCGCTCTTGATCCCGCCGACGCCCGAACCTGCATCCTTGGCGAATTGTTCGGCGGCGGCACGGGCGTCCTTGGTGGCGGCGGCCACCATCTGCGGCTTGACGTCATTCAGCTTGGTGAAGCTGTAGCGCATGCCCGATCCTTCCTGCAGCGTGACGCCGCGCCGGACCAGGTCGAACTGCTGCGCGACGGCGCGCTGGGCGCGGGCGATGTCGGTTGTGCGCAGCAACATCCGCTGGGTGACGGTGATATTGTTGACGCCATTGTTGAGATATTGGTTCACCCCGGCCCCGGTCGGGGTCAGCGCGTCGGGCTTGAAGCCCAGGCCGGTGAAATAGGACCGCAATTCCTTGGTATTATTGTCGATTTCCGCGCGCACGGTGGGTAGATCGAAGCCTGTGGCCGAATAGCTGATCGACCAAGTGGCAAGGTCTGCCGTCACGTCCTTTTCCGCCAGGCCCCGGACGGTGACCGATCGATCCGCCGCCTTGGCGCGCCGCAGCCCGTCCCCCAAGAGATAGCCGCCACCGACGACGCCCAACGCCAGCAACGCCGCGCTGCCGAGCAATATCTTGTCCCGCATGTCCAGTGCCATATCCTTGCCTCTTCCTTCTGTTGATGCGGGACCTTATCTTAAGAGCATCCTTGCCTTCGTGCAGATGAACCGTTGCTTTATGGCGACGAATGGAGAGAGACTTGCCCAAATTCCTGCATAGCATGATCCGCGTCAGTGACGTCGATAAGACGATCGCCTTTTTCGACCTGCTTGGGCTCAAGGAGGTCAAGCGGTTCGACAGCGAGCAGGGGCGCTTCACCCTCGTCTATCTCGCCGCGCCGGGTGACGAGGATGCGCAGGTCGAACTGACCTATAACTGGCCGCCGGAGGATCGCAGTCCCGCGGAAATCTATGATGGCGGGCGCAATTTCGGCCATATCGCCTATCAGGTCGAGAATATCTATGAGACCTGCCAGCGCTTTATAGACGCGGGCGTGACCATCAATCGCCCGCCGCGGGACGGGCATATGGCCTTCGTCCGCACGCCCGATGGCATTTCGGTCGAATTGCTGCAGGACGGGCGGCTCGATCCGGCCGAACCTTGGGTATCGATGCCAAATGTCGGGCAATGGTGAGTCCGGTGCTGGAGGTGGTCCGCATCCCCGTGCTGTCCGATAATTATGTCTGGCTGCTGCATGACCCCAAGAGCCAAGAGACGGTCGTGATCGACCCGGCCGTGGCCGAGCCGGTGCTGGAGGCCGCCGCCGCGCGGGGATGGACCATCGGCCAGATCTGGAACACCCATTGGCATGGCGACCATGTCGGGGGCAATGCGGCGATCAAGGCCGCGACTGGTTGCCTCATCACTGGACCCGCGGCCGAGGCGGAGAAGATCGCGACGCTCGATCGTCTGGTCGGTGAAGGCGATAGCGTGCGTATCGGTGATCATGTCGCGACCGTGATGGCGGTCCCGGCCCATACGGCGGGGCATATCGCCTATTATCTCGCCGACGCGCAGATGGCTTTTGTCGGCGATACGCTGTTCGCCATGGGCTGCGGCCGATTGTTCGAGGGGACAGCGGCGCAAATGTTCGCCAATCTGCAGCGCCTCGCGGACTTGCCGGAGGATACGGCTGTCTATTGCGCGCATGAATATACGCTCTCCAATGGCCGTTTCGCGCTGACGGTGGAGCCGGACAATGCGGCGCTGGTCGAGCGGGTTGCAGCCGTCGAAGCGCTGCGGGCGCGGGGCGAAGCGACGGTGCCGACGACGATCCGGCTGGAGCGCGCGACCAATATCTTCATGCGCGCGCGCGACGTAGCGCAATTGGCCGAACGCCGCGCGGCAAAGGACGCGGCCTGACGGTTTTTGCGCTATGGTGCCGTCGTCAGGGTAAAGATCGACAAGGGAGAGTTGCGATGCGCGCATGGATAGGGATGATACCGCTCCTGTTGGCGGGCTGCACCGGCAGCTATACGCCCACACCGCTGACGCAAAAGCAGGCGGCAAAGCTGGAGAAGGCCTTGGAAGGCAAGGTCGCCGGTGAAAAACAAGGCTGCATCAACCGCGAGCCACGGACCAATCTGACCGTCATCAGCAACAATGTGCTGCTCTATCGGGTGAACAACCGGCTGATCTACAAGAATGAATTGATCGGTAGCTGCAGCGGCCTTGTCTATGGCGACACGTTGATCGTGCGCAGCTTCGGCTCGCAACTGTGCCGTGGCGACATGACCACGACCGCCAACCTACAGACCGGGATGACCAGTGGCGCCTGCGCGCTAGGCGACTTCATCCCCTATCGCGCGCCGGGTAAATAGCCCGCCGCGATTCACAGGAGGCAGGCAGGAATCAGGGCGTGATCCGTTATTGGCGCGATCAGGCCCGACCCCTGTCACTCAACCCGCAGGCCGATCAGAATTTGAAGATGGTGCCCAGATAGACGGCCTGGCTGTCCTGCCGGTCGTCGGTCATCGGGGTCAGGCGACCCGCGACATTATTATTGTAGCGCACGCCGGCCGTGACGTTCAGGTTGCGCGTCAGCGAGTAGGAGCTGGCGAGATCCAGCGAATAATCCTTCTCCGCGCCGGGGTTGCGCGTCGCGGTGACGGCGTCGCGGCGGGTTTCGATCAGCATCTTGGTGCTGAACCGATCCTTCTTGGCGTCATCCAGCGAGAAATTCTTGGTATCGACCATGGTTTCGACCGGCACCGGATCGAGCGGCTTGCGGCCGACCGATTCGGGCAGCGCGAACTTGCGCCAGTTCTGCGCACCGTTCAGGCTGAACGCGACCGGCTTGATGTCGATCGGGTCGATCGTGCGGGCCACGGCGACACGTTCACCGCTGGCGCGGACCATCACGGTGATCGACCGTTCGCCGCTCAAAGAACCGCTGGTCGGCGTGAAACGAAAGCCCTGACGATTGGCGGACGCAGCGATTTTCGCATAAGCGGCGGCCAATTGCGGGTCTTTGGTCGTGGGCGTGAAGGAGGAGATGCTGCCCAGAGCGCCGAGCGACACGGGCGCGTCGACCTGCATCTGGACGAGCTTGTTGGCCGCGCCGATCGCAGGAGACAGCATGAAGCCGGTCACGGTCAATGCCGCTCCCGCCAATGCTAGATGTCCCCTTTGTACGCGCATGACCTGATTCTCGCCCCTGTTCCTTGTTATGTGTAACGCTCTACACGGGGAAAGCCTCCATTGGCTAGGGGGCGGCGGGCTTTTTGTCGGAGCTGTTGCAAGGAACACACAGAGTTTGAAAAGGCAGCGATGGCACGGCGAAACGAGGATCGCCCCGTCCCGACGCAGCGCCCCTTGCCCAACGCTGCATGGCCACTATAGAAGCAGCCTGTTTTTCGTCATTTTCCAAGCTAGGACATGCCTGATGGTCCGCCGTTTTCCCGCCCCTGTTTCCGCCGGCCTGCTGCTGGTCGCGCTTTTGCCGTTGGCCGCCTGCGGTGGCGGGTCCAAGGATCGGCCCAAGGCGGACCTTGCTGCGTCGAAAGTGACGACGATCGGCGTCAACGCCTATCTGTGGCGCGCGGCGCTCGACACGATTTCCTTCATGCCGCTGGTGCAGACCGATTCGAACGGCGGCGTGATCGTGACCGACTGGTACGCCAACCCCAACAGCCCCAATGAGCGGATGAAGCTAACCGTGTCGATCCTGGACCAGGACCTGCGCGCCGACGCGCTGCGCGTCGCGGCCAGCCGCCAGGTGAGCCAGAACGGCCAGTGGCTCGACGCGCCGGTCAAGGCCGCGACCGTGCAGAAGCTGGAAGAGGTGATCCTGACCAAGGCCCGCGACCTGCGCCGCACGTCGATTGGCGGCTGATTAGCTGACTATTTTTCCGTTCGGGCTGAGCGAAGTCGAAGCCCTCCACTGAGCGTAGCGAAGTGACCTCCCTCTGGTCGGTCGAGCCTTTCGACTTCGCTCAGGGCGAACGGAGGTAAGTGGAAGTGGAAAATATTATGCAAAGGCGCTTCAATCCGCTGGAGGCCGACGCCCGCTGGCAGGCGATCTGGGACGAGCAGCAGAGCTTCAAGGCCGACGATATGTCGGACAAGCCGCGCAGCTATGTGCTGGAGATGTTCCCTTATCCGTCGGGCCGCATCCATATCGGCCATGTCCGCAACTATTCGATGGGCGACGTTCTGGCGCGGTTCCGCCGGATGACGGGGCATGAAGTGCTGCATCCGATGGGTTGGGACGCCTTTGGCATGCCGGCCGAAAATGCCGCGATGGAGAAAAAGGTTCATCCCGGCAAATGGACCTATGAGAATATCGCCAACATGAAGGCGCAGCTCAAGAAATTGGGCTTTGCGCTGGATTGGAGCCGTGAACTGGCGACCTGCCACCCTGATTATTATGGCCATGAACAGGCGCTGTTCCTGGACATGCTCGAAGCGGGCCTCGTCTATCGCAAGGAAAGCGCGGTCAATTGGGACCCGGTCGACATGACCGTGCTGGCCAATGAGCAGGTGATAGACGGCAAGGGTTGGCGGTCGGGCGTGACGGTCGAGAAGCGCAAGCTGTCGCAATGGTTCCTCAAGATCACCCAGTTCGCCGACGATCTGCTGGAAGGGCTGAAAAGCCTGGACCAGTGGCCCGAAAAGGTGCGGACGATGCAGGAAAACTGGATCGGCAAGTCGGTCGGCCTGCAATTCCATTTCAAGCCGGTTGCGCCCTTCGATCAGGCGATCGAGGTCTATTCGACCCGGCCCGACACGATTTTCGGCGCGAGCTTCGTCGCGATCGCCGCCGACCATCCAGTCGCGCAGCAGGTTGCGGCCGCAAACCCGGACGCGCAGGCCTTCATCGACCTGTGCAAGGCGGGCGGAACGACGGCGGCCGAGCTGGAAACGGCCGAAAAGCTCGGCTTCGACACGAGCCTGACCGTTACGCATCCGTTCGATCCCGACTGGCAGTTGCCAGTGTTCATCGCGAATTTCGTGCTGATGGACTATGGCACCGGCGCGGTGATGGGCGTTCCCGCGCATGACCAGCGCGACCTCGACTTTGCGCGCAAATATATGCTGCCCGTCGAGCGTGTCGTGGCTGCGGAAGGTGACGAAGCCAAGCCGATTCACAACGAAGCCTATGTCGGGCCGGGCAGGCTGGTGAACAGCCGCTTCCTCGATGGCATGAGCGTGGACGAGGCGAAGGCCGCTGTCATCGCCCACGCGCAATCCGAAGGCTGGGGCGCGGGCAAGACGGTGTTCCGCCTGCGCGACTGGGGCGTGTCGCGCCAGCGTTATTGGGGCACGCCGATCCCGGTAATCCATTGCGAGACTTGCGGCGCGGTGCCGGTGCCCAAGGCGCAGTTGCCGGTCGTGCTGCCCGACGATGTGACCTTCGACATTCCGGGCAATCCGCTCGATCGCCATCCGACCTGGAAGCATGTGGACTGCCCCAATTGCGGCAAGGCTGCGGTGCGGGAAACCGACACGCTCGATACGTTCGCGGATTCGAGCTGGTATTTCATCCGCTTCGCCAGCCAGCCCAAGGACAGGCCGTTCGACCGGGAAACGGTCGAAAAATGGCTGCCGGTCGGCCAATATATTGGCGGGGTCGAACATGCGATCCTGCACCTGCTCTACGCGCGTTTCTGGACGCGGGCGTTGCAGCATATGGGGCAATTGGGCTTTGCCGAGCCGTTCACCGGCCTGTTCACGCAGGGTATGGTGACGCATGAGACCTATAGCCGGGAGCAGGGCGAAGGCTTGCCACCGGTCTATTTCGCGCCGGGCGAGATCGAACGGGCGGCCGATGGTGCGACGCTGATCGCGGACAAGGCACCGGTCGAAGTCGGCCGGGTCGTCAAAATGTCCAAGTCCAAGAAGAATGTCGTCGATCCCGATGACATCATCGCCCAATATGGCGCGGATGCGGTGCGCTGGTTCATGCTGTCGGACAGCCCACCCGAACGCGACCTGCCCTGGACCGAAAGCGGGATCGAGGGATCGTGGCGCTTCGTCAATCGCTTGTGGCGGCTCTTCGGTCAGATCGAGGCCGGGGCGGAAGGCGTGGACAAGCCACTCGACCGCAAACTGCACCAGACGATCGACGGGATCGCCAGGGATATCGAGGCGCTGTCCTTCAACAAGGCGGTCGCCAAAATCTACGAACTGGCCAACGCGGTGGAAAAGGCCGCGCCGTCCGCATCGCGCAACGCCGCGATCCGCGCGCTCGCCCTGCTGGTCGCGCCGATGACGCCGCATCTCGCCGAAGAAGCCTGGGCCGATATGGGCGAAACCGGCCTGATCGCCGATGCCGCCTGGCCCATGGTCGATCCCGCTTTGCTGGTCGATGATGAAGTGACCATCGCCTGCCAGGTGATGGGCAAGCTGCGCGACACCATCACCGTGCCCAAGGGGACGGCGAAAGACGAACTGGAGCGGCTGGCGCTCGCCGCGCCCAATGTCATGCGGATATTGGACGGCGCGACCCCTAAGAAGATCATCGTCGTGCCCGATCGTCTGGTGAATCTGGTTATTTGACCGTCCGCGCTCCTGCGAAAGCAGGAGCCCAGGATGCAGGGCACGCCATTCGACTCTGGGCTCCTGCTTTCGCAGGAGCACTGTTTGAATTGATCGATGCAGCGGCTATGGAAGGCGGATGAAGCGTCTCCTCCCCCTTCTCGCCATCCCGCTCCTGCTGACCGGCTGCGGCCTTCGCCCGGTCTATGGCGGGGGAACGCAGGGCGCGGTGGCGCAGGCGTTGGGCAATGTCGATGTCGCCCCGATCGAGGGGCGCGGCGGCTGGCTGGTCCGCAATGCGCTCAACGATCGGCTGGGCGCGATGAGCGGGGGCAGCGGCCCGCGCTATCGTCTGGTGGTGAAGCTGGATGACCAGATCACCGGCTTCGGCCTGCGCGCCGACGCCGCCGTCACCCGCGAACGGCGCACCCTGCGCGCGCGCTACCAGTTGATCGACGAAGCGACCGGCGCCCAAATTCTCGACGACACCGCCGGGTCGGACGCGGGCATCGACGTTACATCGAGCGAATATGCGACGATCGCGGCCGAAGATACGGCGCTGGAACGGCTGTCGCAGACGGTGGCGGATCAGATCGTCACCCGGCTCGCGCTGTTTTCACGCAAGGCGGCCAATCCTTGAAGGCCAATCGCGGCCAGATCGAAAAGGCGCTCGACGCCCCGCCTGCCGATGTCCGCTTCTTCCTGCTTTATGGCTCCGACGATGCGGGCAGCCAGGCGCTGCTCAAGCGGCTGGAGCGGGCGATGGGACCGCAGGCCGAACGCATCGACCTCGACGGGTCGACGCTGCGCGACGATCCCGCCCGGCTTGCGGATGAGGCCGCATCCTTTTCCATGTTCGGCGACCGGCGCTGGATTCGCGTCAACGGCATTGGCGAGGAATCGCTGCCTGCCCTGACCGCGCTGCTCGAAAGTCCGGCGGCGGGCAATCCCGTCGTGGCGGTGGCAGGCGCGCTCAAGGCCACGTCCAAGCTGCTCAAGCTGGCGCTCGACCATAAGGCGACGCTGGCCTTCATCTCCTACCAGCCCGACGCGCGCGAGGCCGAGCAGATTGCCATCGCCATCGCCCGCGAAGGCGGCCTGCGCCTCTCGTCGGACCTGGCGCGGCGGATCGTGGCGCTCGCCAATGGTGACCGCGCGCTGATGCAGGGCGAGGTCGAAAAGCTGATCCTCTATCTCGACGCCGCGCCCGAACGGCCGTGCGAAGCGACGGCGGAGGCGCTGGACGCCCTGTCGGCAGACAACCCCGATACGGAGGTCGCGCCGCTGGTCAACGCGGTGCTGGGCGGTGACCTAAAGGCCATGCACCATGAGCTGACGCGCCTGCAGGAAACCAGCACGGCGATGGCCTCGGTCATCCGTCCGCTGATGACCCGCGCGATGCTGATCGCCAATATTCGCACCAGTTTCGACGCCAGCGGTCGGCTGGAAACGGCGATGGAGGCGGCGGGCAAGGCCGTGTTCTGGAAGGAAAAAGGGCTGGTGTCGCGCCAGGTGCGGCTGTGGGACAGCCATGGCATCGCGCGCGTCATTCAGCGCCTGCTGGAAGCCGAACGCGCCACCCGATCAGGCCGGGGCACGGGCGACCTGCTGGTGCGGCACGAATTGCTGACCATCGCGCGGCAGGCGGCGCGGGAACGATAGGGCGGGTCCGGGCGCTTTGAAGGGCTGAACAGGTCGCGACTTGGTGGTATGACCGGCCCACCGCGTCCGCGCGCAACAAAGGCAGCGCATCATTTCCCTTCCCGCCACGATCCACGCCATCGGCACGGCCGTCCCGGACACCGACATCCACCCGGCCTTCATCGACTGGGCGGGCGAGCGGATCGCTGATCGGCGCGAGCGGGCTTTGTTCACGCGCATGGCGCAGCGCAGCGGGATCGAGCATCGCTGGTCGGTGCTGGATGGCGGCACTGGATCGCCGACCGCGCAGGGCGGCTTCTATGGCGGATCATGGCCCACCACCGCGCAGCGCATGGCCATCTATGCCGACGCGGCCCCGATTCTCGCCACGCGCGCGGTAGCGGCTCTGGCCGATCAGGTGGCGATCGACGGCATCACCCATCTGGTGGTCGCCAGTTGCACGGGCTTCACCGCGCCGGGAATCGACCAGAAGCTCGTGACGATGCTGGGGCTGGACCCGACGGTCGAGCGGCTGATGGTCGGCTATATGGGTTGCTATGCCGCGATCGTCGCGTTGCGATCCGCGCGCCATATCGTGCGATCGGAGCCGGATGCGCGGGTGCTGGTGGTGTGCGTGGAACTCAGCAGCCTGCATTTGCAGGACGATGCACGGGTCGAGCCGTTGCTGGCGATGCTGCAATTTGGCGATGGCGCGGCGGCGGCGCTGGTGAGCGCGGGACCGGGCGGCATCGCGCTCGGCCAGCCCTTCGCCATGACCGTGCCCGATACGGAGGCTTTGATCCGCTGGGATCTGGGCGACCATGGTTTCGCCATGCATTTGTCGGGCGAAGTCCCCGGCGCGATCGCGCAGGCGCTCGCCGGCACGATCGCCTTGCCGATTCCCGCGAACAGCGTCGATCTGTGGGCGGTCCATGCCGGGGGTCGATCGATCCTCGACGCGGTGGCGCGGGCGCTCGATCTGGCCCCCGACGCGCTCGACCATAGCCGGGCGGTGCTGCGCGCCTTTGGCAATATGTCGTCGGCGACGCTGATGTTCGTGCTGGCGCGCATCTTGGCGGGCGACGCGCGCGGGCAGGGGATGGCGCTGGCCTTCGGGCCGGGCCTCGCGGCCGAAGGTCTGACCTTCCACCGGGCGGACGCATGAAGCGCTCGCTAGCGCCGGAGCAGATGGATGCAGCCGACCTGCCCGAAGCCGTCTATGCGCGGGTGCTGGCCGATCTCGACCGGGTCAATCGCATCACGCTGGCGGCGCGGCCGACGCTCCGCTTTCTCGATCGCGCGGTAACCCGCCCGTTTCGGCTGCTTGATGTCGGCTATGGCGATGGCGGGATGCTGCGGCGGATAGCGGCCTGGGCGAAGCGGCGCGGCATTGCCTGCACGCTCGTCGGCATCGACCTCAACCCGCGCAGCCAGGCCGTGGCGCAGGCGCGCACCGACCCGGCGCTGGCCATCGACTATCGCACCGGCGACTATGCCGCGCTGGCGGATGAACCATGGGACATCATTATCTCCAGCCTGGTCACCCACCATATGGATGAGGCGGAGCGGCTGGCGTTCCTGCATTTCATGGAGGATCAGGCGCGCATGGGGTGGTTCGTCAACGACCTGCATCGCCACGGCTTTGCCTATCATGGCTATCCGCTGCTAGCCCGCCTGCTCGGCGTCCATCCGATTGTCCGCGCCGACGGGCAATTGTCGATCGCGCGCAGCTTCGTGCCGGGCGAATGGCGGGCGATGCTGGCGGCGGCGCATATCGGCGATGCGCGCATCGAGCATGTCTTCCCCTTCCGGCTCTGCGTCGCGCGCCAGCGATGACCCCGCCGCTGATCCTCGGCGCCGGTCCGGCAGGGGCAGCGGCGGCGCTGCGGCTCGCACGGCTGGGGGCGGAGCCGCTGCTGATCGATCGGCAACAGGTGCCGGGGGACGCGCTGTGCGGCGGATTCATGAGCTGGGCGACACTTGCGCAGATCGAGGCGCTGGGCATCGACGTGGCCATGCTCGGCGGCCACCGGATCGACCGGCTGGCGTTGTTTGCGGGCGGGCGGGAGATCGAACTGCCGCTTCCCGCGCCGGGCATGGGCCTGTCGCGACATCGACTCGACACGCTGCTGCGCGCCGCCGCGACTGAGGCTGGCGTGACCTTCCAGCTGGGCCATGCCGTGCGGACGCTGACGCCGACCGCGATCACGCTGGATGATGGGCAGGCGCTTGACTGGGACAGTCTGTTCCTGGCCACGGGCAAGCATGATGTGCGCGGTGTGGCGCGGCCCCGTGACGGCGCAGATCCCGAACTCGGCCTGCGGTTGCGCCTGCCCGCCAGCCCTGCGCGGCAGCGCCTGATCGGCGGTCGCATCGAACTCCATTGGGTCGAGGGCGGCTATGTCGGCTTGCTGCTGCAGGAGGATGGCAGCGCCAATTTGTGCATGGCGGTGCGCAAGAGCCGCTTGACCGCGGCCGGTGGCCGTCCGCTCGGCCTGATCGCGGCGCTGGCCGACCGCTCGCTCGCGCTGGCCGATCGGCTGGGGGATGTGCCCGCTGACGCTCGCGTCGATGCGATCGGTGATGTCCCCTATGGCTGGCGCGCAACCACGACCTGGCCGGGCCTCTATCGGCTCGGCGATCAGGCCGCAGTGATTCCCTCGCTGGCGGGGGAGGGGATTGGCATCGCGCTGGCCAGCGCCGCAGAAGCCGTGGCGCAATGGCAGGTGCAGGGGCGCGACGGCGCAGAGCCTTACCAGCGCCATTTCGGGCGCCGAGCGCTGTTGCCCTTGCGCGCGGCGGCGGGTTTTCGCGCGCTGGGGCGCTATCCCGGCCTGCTCCGTGTCCTGAGCGCAACACCGGGGGCTGCAAGGCTCGCCATGCGCCTCACCCGCATCGCCGATGCTTGATCGACGCGCCCCACGCACCCATATTGCGGTCATGGAAAAGCTGACTTTGACCGATGCGGAATGGCGCGCACGCCTTTCGCCCGAACGCTATCATGTGCTGCGCGAAGGCGGCACCGAGCGGGCCTTTACCGGCAATCTCAACGCCAACAAGGTCGATGGCCGCTATTATTGCGCGGGCTGCGGCACCGAATTGTTCGATGCCGAGGAAAAATATGACAGCGGTTCCGGCTGGCCCAGTTTCACCGCACCAGTGGATATCGGCGCGGTCGAGGAAATCCGCGATGTCAGCCATGGCATGGTCCGCACCGAAGTCCGCTGCGCCAAGTGCGATGGGCATCTGGGCCATGTCTTCCCCGATGGTCCAGGCGTCAACGGCCTGCGCTATTGCATGAACAGCGCCTCGCTCGACTTCAAACCGCGCCAGGACGACTAACCGTTCATCGTCCGTAAAGCGGCCATCGTCATGGAGACGGCCACGGCATTTTTCCCGGCAAAGCGTCTAAATCACGCTGGCCGGGGCCGGGATTAGCGCGTATCCGGGGCGGCACAGATGGCAGGATCAGGCAAGAGCAAGGGCGCGCCCAGCCGCGCGAAGACATGGGCGCTGCGCACGGTGAAGATCGGCGTGGCGGCGGCGGTGGCGGGCCTGTTGGCGATCGTGATCGCGGTGGTCATCGCGCTCCAGTCGCTGCCCGACTATGGCAGCCTCAAATCCTCGCCCAATGGCCAGATGATCCGTGTCCATGCCGCTGATGGCAGCGTGATCGTGTCACTGGGGCCGAGCTTTGGCCGCTGGCTGGACTATGACCAGATCCCGCAGGTCATGATCGACGCGATGGTGTCGACCGAAGACAAGCGCTTCTATCATCATCCCGGCGTGGATCCGGTCGGCATGGCACGCGCGGCCTGGGTCGCGGTCGAAAATCGCGGCACTGGCCGCCGCCTGCAGGGCGCATCGACCATCACCCAACAGGTGACGCGCAACATCTTCCTCAACAACAGCTATAGTTTCGGCCGCAAGATCCGCGAGATGGTGCTGGCCCTGGCGCTGGAGCGCAAATTCTCCAAGCGGCAGATCCTCGAACTGTACCTCAACAAAGTCTATTTCGGCGGCGGCGCTTATGGCATCGATGCGGCCAGCCGCAAATTTTTCGGCCATCCCGCCACGACGCTCGACCTGCCCGAAGCGGCGATTGTCGCAGGGCTGGTGAAGGCGCCGTCCAGCTATTCCCCCACCGCCGACGCCGAAGCCGCGATCGGCCGGGCGGGCGTGGTGCTGGATCTGATGGTGCAGAATGGCGTCATCAGCGCGGCGGAAAAGGCGGCGGCCGACATTGCCAATGTCGCGCTCGCGCCCGAACCGCCGCAGAACAGTGTGCGCTATTTCACCGACTGGGCGCTGCCGCAGCTCGATGTGCTGATCGACGAGTCCAACGAACCGCTGGAAGTCTACACCACCATCGACCTCAGCATGCAGAATGCGGCGACGGCGGCAATCAAGGCGAATGTGCCGTCGGGCACGCAGGGCGCTTTGGTCAGCCTGGACCGCGATGGCGCGGTGCGGGCGCTGGTCGGCGGCCTCGATTATGTCACGTCCAACTATAACCGCGCGACCACAGCGACCCGGCAGCCGGGATCGGCGTGGAAGATCTTCGTCTATATGGCCGCGCTGGAGGCGGGCTATACCCCCGACACCGGCGTCACGGACGAGCCGGTCGATATCAACGGGTGGAAGCCACGCAACAGCTCCGGGCGTTTTTCGGGCGATATCGATATCCGCACCGCTTTTGCTTATTCGATCAACACCGTCGCGGCGAAGCTGGGTGTCGAGGTCGGCTTCCCGACCGTCGCCGACATGGCCCGCCGCTTTGGCGTGACGACGCCGATCAACACCCACCCCTCGATGGTGCTGGGCACGTCCGACGTCCGTCTGATCGACATGACCCGCGCCTTCGCCTCGATCGCGCGCAAGGGCATCGCCGTCACCCCCTATGGCATTACCAAGGTGACGACGGCGGACGGCCGCCTGCTCTACGAGCATCAGGACGATACCAGCCGCGTGCTGGTCGCCCCTTGGGTCGCAGCGGGTATGACCGACCTGATGCAGACCGCCGTGTCCACCGGCACCGGCAAGGCCGCGCAGATCGGCCGCCCCGTAGCAGGCAAGACCGGCACGACCAGCAGCAACAAGGACGGCTGGTTCTTAGGGTTTTCCAGCGGCATCACGACCGGCGTATGGATGGGTCGCGACGATGCGCGCGCCGTGGGCGTGTTGCAGGGCGGCCGTGCCCCCGCCCGCGCCTTTTCCGATTATATGAAGGTCGCAGTCGCCAAACGCCCCGTGGAACAGTTCGAAACCGAGGTCACCTTGCCCGAATGGCAGTTGGAGCCGGACGAGGAAGCCTATTATGGCAGCCCCGATGGCGAAGCCGAAGGCGGCATGATGGTCGATGAGAATGGATTCCCGATCGAACGCCCCCGTCCCCCGGCGATGGAAGACGAGGGTGACGAGCAACAGCTTGAGGTGGACCCGGAGGATCGGCAGCAGCCGTCCCAGCAGATCGATCAGCAATGGATCGACAATGTGTTGGGCCGCGACCGTGATCGTCAGCGCCAGCCACCCCCGCGTCCCAACCCTTATCCTTGAGACGCGTGCCTAAGGCCGGACGTCGTTCGCCGCCAACTGCGTCTTGTCGAGCGCACTCGCATCGGGCAGCAGGAAGTCCACCTTGCCCCGGCCGAAGTCAATCGCGACCCGGTCGAACAGGCGCAGCGCGCTGATGCCCAGCAGCAGCGCGGGCTTGTCCGCCATGCCAAGTTCCGCAAAGGGGCTGGCATCGACGAACAGCACGGGCACGTCGATCAGGTTGACCCGGCCCATCCGCACCGCTTTGATCCGCCCCACTTCGCCGGTCAGCGTCCCGCCGGTCACGCTGGTCAGCGACGCGGTGAGTAATTCGGGCGCGCGCTTCTTGGCGATCAGCTTGTTGCGCAGCGCCATATTGCCGATGCTGAAATTGGTGCCGGTGTCGAGCATGATGGCGACGCGCGTGCCGTTGACGTTGGAATCGAGCAGGATCAACTGACCGCGTTTGCGCCGCGCCTCCACCACAATCGTATCGGGATCGACCCTGGCGCTGCGGCGCGCATTGCTGCTGGCGATCGCCATTTGCCCGCTGCGGAAATCCAGCGTCACCCGCTTGGCATGCAGGCTGTCCAGCCCCAGCAGGCCCGGCGCGCCCAAATGTTCGCCCTCCAGCACCGGGGCTTCGATATCGTCGATCGTGCCGCCCGCAAAGCCCAGCCGCGGCACCGCGACCGTCGTCGCTTCCGACCGGCCTGTCATGCTGATGATCGTGACATTGGTGCGCGCGGGCAGGGCCAGTTGCTCCGCCAGGTTGCGCGCGATCACGGTGCGCTGCGACCCGGTATCGATAATGAAGTTCCACGGCCCCTTGCCATCGATATGGATGGGGATCGTCACCCGCGCATCGAGCGAGGGGCCAGTGCGGACGACGGCGGGCGGAATGTCGGGGTCAAGCGCAGGGACGTCCTGCGCGGCCAGTGGCATCCAGGCTGTCGCCAGCCCGATCGCCAGTCCCGCGAAGCGCACGGCGCGCAGCCCTGCGCGGTGCCGTCTCATGTCCGCATCCTTTCCGCTTATCTTATGGTCCTCCTATAGCATGAATCCGGGTCATCGCGCCAGCGCCACCCTTGGCCCCGCATCGCCGCCGCGCCGCGCTTTCCGCACCCGTTTGGCGCACTCCTGCCTTGACTTGGCGGGCCGCGCCTCGCTAAATGCGCGCACGATCGACCTTGCCTGTTCGCGGCAAGCGTCTGGCAGCGTCCTGCTCGCCTGTTTCTCGCCGTTTCCGGCGCCTGTCTCCCTCTCGTCATCGGACCGACTCGCAATGCATCTCAAGGACCTTAAGAAAACAGCGCCCGCCGACCTCGTGCAGCTTGCCGAAGAACTGGGTGTCGAGGGTGCGTCGACCCTGCGCAAGCAGGATCTGATGTTCGCGATCCTCAAGGCCGAGGCGGAAAATGGCGAGCAGATCATGGGTGAAGGCACGATCGAAGTGCTGCCCGATGGCTTTGGTTTCCTGCGCAGCCCGGAAGCCAACTTCCTGGCCGGTCCCGACGACATCTATGTTTCGCCTAACCAGGTCCGCCGCTTCGGCCTGCGCACCGGCGACACGGTGGACGGCGAAATCCGCGCGCCCAAGGATGGCGAGCGTTATTTCGCGCTGGTGAAGCTCAACACCGTCAATTTCGACGACCCCGATGTGGTCCGTCATCGCGTCAATTTCGACAATCTGACGCCGCTCTATCCCGAATCCAAGTTGACGCTCGATCCGGGCGATCCGACCCAGAAGGACAAGTCGGCGCGCGTCATCGACATCGTCTCGCCCCAGGGCAAGGGCCAGCGCACGCTGATCGTCGCCCCGCCCCGCGTCGGCAAGACGGTGATGCTGCAGAATATCGCCAAGGCCATCACCGACAATCATCCCGAAGTCTTCCTGATCGTCCTGCTGATCGATGAGCGCCCAGAAGAAGTCACCGATATGCAGCGCAGCGTGAAGGGCGAGGTCGTTTCCTCCACCTTCGATGAGCCTGCCACCCGCCACGTCCAGGTCGCCGAAATGGTGATCGAAAAGGCCAAGCGCCTGGTCGAGCATAAGAAGGATGTCGTCATCCTGCTCGATTCCATCACGCGCCTCGGCCGCGCCTACAACACCGTCGTCCCCTCGTCGGGCAAGGTGCTGACCGGCGGTGTCGACGCCAATGCGCTGCAGAGACCCAAGCGCTTCTTCGGTGCCGCGCGCAATATCGAAGAGGGCGGCTCGCTCTCCATCATCGCCACCGCGCTGATCGACACCGGCAGCCGCATGGATGAAGTCATCTTCGAAGAATTCAAGGGCACCGGCAACTCGGAAATCGTGCTGGATCGCAAGGTCGCGGACAAGCGCATCTTCCCGGCGCTCGACGTCGGCAAGTCCGGCACCCGCAAGGAAGAACTGCTGGTCGACAAGGGCACGCTCAGCAAGATGTGGGTGCTGCGTCGCATCCTGATGCAGATGGGCACGATCGACGCGATGGAATTCCTGCTCGACAAGATGAAGGATTCCAAGACTAACGAGAATTTCTTCGATTCGATGAACCAGTGACGGCGTGAAGGGGACTAGACGGACATGACCGACATTTGGGGCCATATCGTCACGGATTTTGCCGGGCTGTTTTCCGGCAGTGGATCGGCTTGGCTGGCTTTTGGTCAGGTGATCCTGATCGACATCGTGCTGGCAGGCGACAATGCGATCGTCATCGGCGCGCTGGCGGCGGGCCTGCCCGCTGATCAGCGCAAGAAGGTGATCCTGATCGGGATTATCGCCGCGCTGGTGCTGCGCATCGGCTTTGCGCTGGTGGTGACGCAGTTGCTGCAACTGATCGGCCTGGTGTTTGCGGGCGGCGTCCTGCTGTTCTGGGTCGCCTGGAAAATGTATCGCGAAATCGGCCATGGTGGGGAAAGCGCCGGGTCGCCGGAAATTGAAGGCGACGAACATTCTGGCATGAAGCCCGCCAAGAGCTTCGCCGCCGCCGCTTGGGCGGTCGCCGTGGCTGACGTGTCGATGAGCCTCGACAATGTGCTGGCCGTCGCTGGTGCGGCACGCGATCATCCGGGCATCCTGATGGTCGGGCTGGTGATTGCCGTCGGCCTGATGGGTATCGCTGCCAACATCATCGCCAAATATATCGAGCGCTATCGCTGGATCGCCTGGGTTGGCCTGCTGGTCATCCTCTATGTCGCCAGCACGATGATCTATACCGGCATCACTGATCAGGAAGTCGGGTTGCTGCAGCTGTTCCGATAAGTTGTTGATCTGACCTAAAACGTATGGCTCGCCCCGTCGGCAAGCGGTTTGTGTCTGACGATCTGAGCAGTCTGCGAAAACGTAT
>Ga0156326_138_pt1 | contig 83597 bp, 80 predicted proteins | sample RifCSPlowO2_12_FD_107974 | JGI IMG/M metagenome (GOLD analysis project Ga0156326, IMG submission 107974) | Sphingomonadales bacterium RIFCSPLOWO2_12_FULL_63_15 | reverse complement strand
GACCGCTATGCTCGCCCGGGCAAGGGGAACGAGAAAGGCAATGTGGAGGGGCTGGTAGCTGTCGCCTTTCGTCTGCTCCAACGTCGACCAGCGGATATAGATAATTGCGTCCATTCAAACACCTTAACGTCCAATCGTTAACAGTGTTTGGGCTTATACAAGCATGAAGTTGGGAAGGCCGGGGACGAGCTGGCACTGCACCTCGACGGCCCGCGCTTCCAGCCCCAGATAGGCGACCGTCGATACCGTTGCGACCAAGTGACCCCCGCTTCCTATCCCGCACCCGCCAGCCTTTCGGCTGCTATTCTGCTACGGGATCGCCCGCCCGGTCACGCGCGGGTTCATCGGGTCGCCCCTTGAACCCCTGCGCCACGACATACCATTCCACGCTGCCCTTGCGGCTGGCGGGGGGCTTGGCATGTTTGATCGTCGTGAAATTCTTCTTGAGCAGGACTAGCAGTTCACCATCAGTGCCCCCGGCAAACACCTTTGCGACGAATGTCCCGCCCTTGCGCAGATTTTCGACCGCGAACCAGGCGGCCGCTTCGACCAGCCCCATCGTGCGCAGATGGTCGGTCTGGGCATGGCCCACCGTATTGGCGGCCATGTCGGAAATGATGAGGTCGGGCGCATCGCCCAGCGCCTCGCGCAGCATGTCGGGCGCCTTGTCGTCCATGAAGTCCATTTCGAACAGGGTCACCCCCTCGATCGCATCGACCGGCAGCAGGTCGATGCCGACGACGGTGGCCTTCGGAGCCAGCTTGCGCACGACCTGCGACCAGCCGCCCGGTGCCACGCCGAGATCGACGACCGCGCGCGATCCCTTCACGAAATGGAATTTCTCGTCCAGTTCGATCAGCTTGAAGGCGGCACGGCTGCGCCAGCCTTCCGCCTTCGCCTTGCGGACATAGGGATCGTTCAGATGGCGTTCGAGCCAGCGAACCGATTGCGCGGTCCTGCCCTTGGCGCTTTTGACGCGCACCTTGCCTACGCCTGCGCCCCTCACATCACTCTCCCGTCGCGGTCCATCAGCCCGCGCAATATGCCTTCGCGAATGCCGCGATCCGCCACGCCCAGCCGTTCGGCGGGCCAGATGTCGAGGATCGCTTCCAAGATGGCGCACCCCGCCACCACCAGATCGGCCCGCTCGGTGCCGATGCAGGGCAGTTTCTGGCGCTCCATCAAGGTCATGGTCGATAATCGTTCTGAAATCGACCGCATCGATTCGCAGGGCACGATCAACCCGTCGATCACTTGCCGGTCATAGCGCGGCAGGTTCAGATGCACGCTCGCCAATGTCGTCACTGTCCCCGACGTGCCGAGCAGGCGGATATCCTCCGCCCCCTGTGGCAAGCGGCGGGCAAGCGGCGCGAAGGCTTCGCTGACCCGCGCGCGCATCCGGTCATAGGCAGCCAGCCGCGCGTCACGGTCGCCATGGTCGAACGCTTCGCTTTCGGTCAGCGACACCACGCCCCAGGGCGCACTCACCCAATCGACGATCCGGGGCGCCCCAGCCGATCCGTTCGAATCGACCAGCACCAATTCGGTCGAGCCGCCGCCTATGTCGAAGATCAGGGCCGGACCATTGCCGGGTTCCAGCAGCGCATGGCAGCCCAGCACCGCCAGCCGTGCCTCTTCCTGCGCACTGATAATGTCGAGGGCGATGCCGGTTTCGCGATAGACGCGCTGGATGAAGTCCGTGCCATTGGACGCGCGGCGACAGGCTTCGGTCGCGACCGATCGGGCCAGCGTCACGTGGCGGCGGCGCAGTTTGTCGGCGCAAACGGACAGCGCGGCAATCGCCCGATCGATCGCGGCGTCGCTGATCCGCCCGGTCGATGCCAGCCCTTCGCCCAGCCGCACGATCCGCGAAAAGGCATCGACGACGATGAAGCCATCGGCCGATGGCTTGGCGATCAGCAGGCGGCAATTATTGGTGCCAAGGTCGATCGCGGCATAGGATCGCCGCTCACGCGCGCCATGCGGCGCAAGACCCCGCGATGGTGACGGGGGAGGAATGGCCGCAGCCTTGCTCCCATTGCCCTGACCGGATCGGACGCGCTTGCCCGAAAAACCGCCGGTCGGACCGGAACTCTGCGGCGATGGGCGGCTTTGCTGCACCATGCCGAAACTCACTTCTGTTTTTCGCCAGCTTCGTGGGGAAGCCGGAACTTGCCTTCATGCTTAAGCGGATCGGCGCGGTTGCGCAAGGGACGGCCGCCATGCGCCAAAAAGCTGCGCCAGGTTAAAGTTAACGGCCTTTGTCATGAAGTAGTGTGCAGGCATCGGCGAAGAGCGCCATCCCGAAAATGCCGGATTTGCGCCATTCCACTTCGGATTTTTTGGGACAGCCCAGCAGTCTGTGACCTTTTTGAAACATAAGGAAAGTTTCGCAAATTGCCGCATTGTGTTCGTCTTGTTGCTGACATAGCTTCCCTTCAGGTCTTTGGGGAGTTACCATCATGCACATTCGCAAGAATGGTGCGCGCTTACTTGCGCGCGCCGGTCGTACCAGTCTTCTGGCATCCGCAGCGGTCGCCGCTCTGGGCTTCGCGCCGCTGGCCCACGCCGTCGTGCCCAACGACAGCAAAAGCCCGTCCGACATTATCGATGGCAGCGACGTCAATGGCGTCGGCATCATGTATCGCGCCGATGGCTTCGTCTGCACCGGTTCGCTGATCAACCCGCGCACGGTCATCTTTGCCGCCCACTGCGTCAACGACCTCGACACGCCGGACTATAGCACCGTCAACGGCGGCGTGCCGGTCGCCTTCGCCTTTCAGAACGACGCCCGTCCGGGCTTGATCGACTGGTTGAGCAACGGCTTTCAGACCAACACGTCACTCAGCGTCTATAACGTCAATAATATCGCCTATCATCCCGACTCGCTTGATCCGCCGGCGTTGAGCTTCCTCTATGGCGACGTGGCGATGGCGACGCTGGACACGCCCGCGTCGGACGTGCCGACATGGACCATGCTCTTTTCCGCCCTGTCTGCGCCATCGGCGATCAGCGAAACGTCGGGCACCGGCTATCATGTGACGATCACCGGCTATGGCCGTACCGGCAGCGGGACGACGGGCAACAATCTGGGGATCGACTTCCGGCGCAAAACGGCGGAAAACTTCCTTGGGATGCTCGGTTCGCTCGATGACATCGACGCCTTCCTGTTCGGTGCGCCCGGCGGCTATACGCAAAATCTCTATCACACCGATTTCGACGATCCAGAGCGTGAAAATCCGTTCGACTTCAATCTGTTCAAGGATGACGCGCTCCCCAATGAGGGCAGCACCGCTGGCGGCGATTCGGGTGGTCCGCTGATTCTGGACCAGGCTTTCAACGAACAGACGATCATCGGCGTCCTGTCGGGCGGCAGCCGCTATTTCCTCGAACAGCCGCAAAGCTCCTATGGCGGCTCGTCCTTCTACCAGCCGCTTTATCTGTTCTGGGACTGGATCGCACAGAATAATCCCTATCGCTACGCCACGGCAAAAGCGGGCGATGGCTTGTGGAGCGACGCTGACCATTGGGTGACCGCGCTCGACCCCAATTATCGGGTGATCGACAGCAATGGCGCCTTGGTGAACGGCATTCCCACCTCGCCCGGCGCAGGCGCGTTCGGCCAGGACAGCACGCAGAAATTCGGTCAGATCTGCTATCAGCCCAATGATGGGCCGGACGATCAATGCTATGATGTCGGCACCGGCACGCTGATCGTCGATGGCGAACCCGTCGTCGCGGAAACGACGGGCGCGACCACGGGTTCGGCCGTGGTCAGCAACAACAAGGGCAAGGTGGAGATTGCCGAGCGCAGCCCCAATGCCGAAAACGCCACGCTGCTGACCGGCGCTGTTCATGAGGCGCAGGAAGGCGAAGTCAGTGCTGCGATCCTGCCAACGCCGACTCTCGCCAATGGCCTTCCCGGCGCGACCAGCTTCGTGCCCAACAATATCGATCCGCTCGCTTCGCAAGGGGTGATCGGCCGCTATTATGACGTGACGCTCAGCGCCACCGGCAAGACGACGCTGGACATGGACGCCACGGTCGATCGCTTCACCATTTCGGGCGCGGGGGCCGCGCTCGATGTCACGGCCACCGGATCGCTGACCAGCCTGATGGACATTGCCCACCTCGCCGGTGTCATGAATGTCGATGGCACGGTCGAAACGCCGGGTGACTATTTCCTGATGACCGGGCTGTTGTCCGGCAAGGGAACACTCCGCGCGCCCTATTTCACCAACGTTCTCGGCACGATTGCGCCCGGCGGTATCGGCACGATCGGCACGCTGGGTATCGAAGGCAATGCGCTGCTGTCGTCGGGTAGCACGCTGCAGATCGATCTCGGCGCCAATGGCGTGTCGGACGTGCTGGCGGTGCGGGCGACGCAATTCGTCGAAGCCGATGGCGACGGCGAGGGCGAAATCCCAGATACCGGCAATGGCGGTGGCGATGGCGGCGGCAGCCAGGAGCAGGCTTCGGCCGCTCCAGCGATCACCGCGGCGCAGGCCGATGGCGATGCATCGCTGCTCGCGGTCGGTGATCCCATCGACGGCATCGCCGCGGTCGGCGGGCGCGTCGTCTTCGGTGCAGCGAGCGGCGCCAAGATCCGCTATGGCAACAGCTATACCTTCCTGACCGCCGAGGGTGGCGTGGATGGCACCTTTGCGACGCCGACCAACCTGTCGGCCGTGTTGAAGCCCGTGCTATTCTACGGCCCCAACAGCGTCAGCGTGCGGATCGACGCGGGCCTCTATGCCGACGTCGTCAACCGCGCTGCGCCAAACCAGACCAGCTTTGCCCAGCTGCTCGACCAGAATCGGCCGCTCTACGCCAACTATGCCAATCTCTATGGCGAGGCCGATCTGCTGAACGTGGCCGGGGTCCAGGCGACCTTCGAAGCGATGGCACCGCGCACCGAGACGCTCAAGACGTCGATGTCCGAAGTGCTGAACGACAATATGGCGCGCTTCTATCGTGACCGCCTGACGAAGCTCGATGGCGGGGCGATGGGCGGCACGCTGACCATGACCGGCCAGCCGCTGCAACTGGCCGCCGCCAGTCTGAACAATATCGACCTGGGCATGGCGCAGGGCGGCACCAACGACACGATGACGCGCGAAGGCGTGTTGCCCGATGACGTCAGCGCCTTCCTGGCGGGCGGCTATATTGACGGCGACAGCGCGCCGATGCGGACGGCTACGCCGCTTGGCCGCGACCAGTTCGACGGCTGGTACATGGCGGCTGGCATCGAAAAGGCGTTCGGCGACACCGGCGTCATCGGCCTCGCCGCCTCCTTCAGCGAATTGAAGGGCAATACGGGGGCCAATGACTGGGGCCGCGCCCGCCTCTATCAGGGCACGGTCTATGGTGCCTTCGATCTGGGCGGCCTGAAGCTGGATGCGGTCGGCAGCGCGGGCACGATGGCGACTCGTTCGCGTCGCTCCTTCGCGATCGGCATCACCCCCTACACCCTCTATGGCAGCGACCAGGAACTGGCCCTGTCGGGTGAGTTGGGCCTCAGCAAGGCACTCGGCAGCGATGCGTTCAGCATCGTTCCCCGCGCGGCGCTGCGTGGTGCCTATATCAGCTCTGGCAACTTGGCTGAATATGGCAGCGACGCCGCGCTGGTGATCAAGCGTCACGCCATCCGCAGCGCACAGGGTCGGCTTGGCGCGACGGTCAAGGCGAATACGGGCGGGTTCAAGCCCTATCTCACCGCCAATTATGTCCATGAGTTCAACGACCAGCCCGCCTTCTTTTTGGCCAATCTGGTCGGTGGCACCGGTAGCTTGGCGCCCTTCGCACTGGGCGGATCGGACAAGAATTGGGGCGAAGTCGGCGGTGGCCTGACCATCCTGGCCGGCTCTGTGGACCTCAACCTGACCGCCGACACGACGGTCTGGCGCAAGGACATCAGCTATCAAAGCTATCGCGCGGGCGTGAAGATCCACTTCTGATCCACGCCTTCCGCCAACGAAAAAGGGCCGCCCCACCGGGCGGCCCTTTTTTTGTGTCCGCAACTGCGCGGTTCAGAGCGGCAGCAGCGCCGCGACAATCGACCGTTCCTCGGCCCGCAGCACGCCCCAAGCGCGTGCTGCCGCCCGGCTGTCCATCGCCTCCACGCCGACCCCCTTGGCCTCCAGATCGCGCACGAAGGCGCGTGGTGGCTGGCGCAGTCCCGCCCCTGTGCCGAGCAACAGGAATTCGGGACGCGGATCGCCGTCCAGCAGGTCACCGAGCGCCGCCAGCGTCAGCGCATCGACCGTCGGTGCATCGTCCCACGCCATCGCCCGCGTGGGGCTGAGCAACAGGCTATTCGGAAACAGATCATCGCGCACCCGGAAGCCGCGCCCAGCAAAACCGGTGACGATCGGCCCCTGCCCGCTATCGTCGCGGCGCAGCTCTATCCCGGTGCGTCGTTCCCCGCTCAGGGCTTGGCCCCGTCGTCGCGCGGTCCGACCCGCTCCGCCTGCGAGGCGAGGTTAGCCTTGGCCGCCTTCTTCTCCGACGACATGGGCGACAGGCCCAGCGAGATCAGCAGCGAGGACGAAACGTAGACCGACGAATAGGTGCCAACGATGATGCCCAACATCATCGCCGCGGTGAAGCCGCGCAGTACATGGCCGCCGAACAGCAGCAACGCGCCGAGCGCCAGCATGATCGTCACCGACGTCATCACCGTGCGCGGCAGCGTTTCGTTGACCGACAGGTCGATCAGCGCCTTCATGTCCATCTTGCGATATTTGCGCATATTTTCGCGGATGCGGTCGTCGATCACCATCTTGTCGTTGATCGAATAGCCCACGATCGTCAGCACGGCGGCGACGATATTGAGGTCGAACTCCAACTGCGTCACCGCAAAGAAGCCCAGCGTCATGAGAACGTCGTGGACGATCGCGACAAAGGTCGACACACCGAACTGCCATTCGTAACGGAACCAGCTGAACACCGCGATGCCCAGGATCGCCAGCACGACCGCCAGGATGCCGTTCTGGATCAGCTCGCCCGACACCTTGCCCGACACCGTGTCGTAACGGGAGAAGGTGACGCCGGGGAATTGCCCGGTCATCGCATTGCGGGTCTTTTCGACGACCGCATTGGCCGCCCCGGCCCCGCCCTGTTCGGGCAGGGGCAGGCGGATCTGCACCGTCTTGGGATCGCCGAATTGCTGCAGCGAGCTTTCGCCGACATTGAGCGAGGCAATCGTCGCGCGCACCTTGTCGGTTTCGACATTTTGCGGGAATTTCGCTTCGATCATCAGGCCGCCGACGAAATCGACGCCCATATTGAGGCCCTTATAGGCCGTAGCGCCGACCGCCAGCACCGTCAGCAAGGCCGTGAGCGCGAACGCCCACTTCCGCATCGCGACGAAGCCGATATTCGTATTGTCGGGGACGAGCTTTAGAAGTTTCATGCGCTAAGACCTAATACCGTTCGGGCTGAGCGAAGTCGAAGCCCCTGTCTGAGCGGAGGCGAAGACACCTCGCTATGCTCGGTGGTGCCCTTCGACAAGCTCAGGGCGAACGGAAGGAGGGGTGTCACCTCGATCATATATGGATGTCCGTCGGCCGGGTGCGGCGCACCCAGTTGGCGACGATGACGCGGGTGAAGGTAACGGCGGTGAACACGCTGGTCGCGATGCCGATCAGCAGCACGATGGCGAAGCCCTTGACCGGCCCTGACCCCAGCGCCAGCATGATCCCGCCCGCAATGGCATGGGTCACGTTCGCTTCGAAAATGGTGCGGCTGGCTTCCTTATAGCCATGTTCGATTGCCTGGACGACATTGCGCCCACGCCGCCGCTCTTCGCGTATCCGTTCATAGATCAGCACGTTCGCGTCGACCGCGGTGCCGATCGTCAGCACGAACCCGGCAATGCCGGGCAGCGTCAACGTCGCCCCCAATATGCCCATCACGCCCAGGATGACCGCGACGTTGATGGCGACCGCCAGATTGGCATACATGCCAAAGCGGCCATAGCTCAGGAACATAAAGATCGCGACCGCGACCACCGCGATGATCGACGCGATCAGGCCCGCGCGAATCGAATCCGCGCCCAAGCCAGGTCCGACCGTGCGTTCCTCGACCACCGCCAGCGCCACTGGCAGCTTGCCGGACCGCAGCGCGATCGCCAGCTGATTGGCGCTTTCGACCGTAAAATTGCCGCTGATCTGCGCGCTGCCGCCCAGAATCGGTTCGTTGATATTGGGCGCCGACAGCACCTTGCCGTCGAGAATGATCGCGAACGGGCGATTGACATTCTGCGACGTCACCTGCCCGAATTTGCGGCCACCCGAACTGTTGAAGCGGATGTTGACGATCGCCTGGTTATTCTGGTCATAGCCCTGCGTCGCGTCGGTCAAATCCTCGCCCGACACCATTACCTGGCGCTTGACCGCGATCAGCGGCACGCCCGACGGATTGTCGAGATAGGGCAGGACTTCGCTGCCCACCGGCGCGCGACCCTGCGCCACTTCGGACGGGTTGGCGGTCGTATCGACCAGCTTGAATTCCAGCTTGGCGGTCTGGCCCAGCAGATCCTTGAGCGCCTTGGGATCCTGCAGCCCCGGCACCTGCACGACGATGCGATTGCTGCCCTGCTGCTGGATCGTGGGTTCGCGCGTGCCCATTTCGTCGATGCGCTTGCGGATCACCTCGGTCGCGACTTCCATCGCGCTCTTGACCGCATTGTCGATACCCGCATTGGTCGGCGTGATCGTCACGGTCTGGCTGTTCACCACCGCCACGTCGAAATCGCGCTGGCCGGTCAGCCCCGCACCCTGCGTCAGCGGGCGGATGCGCTCGACGGCGGCATCAACCTGCGCGGGATCGCGCACCATGAAGCTCAGCTTCCCGTCGCGGCTGGAGATATCGCCGATCGCGATGCGCGGGTCAGCCCGGCGCAGTTCGGTGCGGACCTGCTCCTCCATATTGACCAGCCGCTGCTTGGCGACATCCTGGGTCGACGCTTCGAGCAGCAAGTGACTGCCGCCCGACAGGTCGAGGCCAAGATTCACCCGCGTCTGCATGAAGCCGGGCAGCCGGGCCACGGCGGCATCGGGCAGGAAGCTCGGCACCGCGCACAGCACGCCGATCAACAGGGGCAGGATGATCGCGATCACCGCCGCACGCGAGAAATTGAGCATCGTTGGGGTCAGTCGTTCGCGGGCTTGGCAGTGGTCGGGTCGATCACGTCGGTCAGGGTCGACTTGACCGCCTTGACCTTCATGTTCGGCGCCAGTTCGACATCGGCATAGATGTCATCGACGCGCACGACCTTGCCGATCAAGCCGCCGCCGGTGACGACCTGGTCGCCCTTCTTCACCGCGTCGATCTTGGCCTTATGCTCTTTCATCTTCTTTTGCTGCGGACGGATCAGCAGGAAATAGAAGACCACGAATATCAGGACCAGCGGGGCCATCTGCACCAGGATTCCGGCGCCGGAGGCTTCCCCGCCAGCGGTCTGGGCAAAGGCTGTCGATATGAACATGGGTGGGACTTTCGTCTTGGTGTCTGTCGGCCGCGCACCGCATGGCAGCGCCCGCCTATCAAGGCCGGGCGGCTACCACAGATGCAACGTCGGAGGCAATATGATTAGGGAATCGTACATGGGGCGCGAAAGGCCGCATCGAAACCCTTGCAACTTCCTAAAACCCCTTCTAAAGCGCGCCCTCCGGTCGGGACGTAGCGCAGCCTGGTAGCGCATCACACTGGGGGTGTGGGGGTCGGAGGTTCGAATCCTCTCGTCCCGACCAAGATTTTCGGAAAGAGCGGCCGTCCGGGGGACGGGCGCCTGAAAATATCCCAAGCGCAAGCGCGGGAGGCGATATTCAGCATTGGTAGTGAATGGCACGGGCGGTGGAAGCTGTTCGCTTTGCCTACGAGTGCTACAGTCGTGAACAAATAGCCTTACTAAGGCTGGCAGAGCGAACCGCCGTGCCCATCTCGATTCCGCACGGCTAAGTTGCGCCTACTTTAAGCCGCAGCCGACGACGGCAGAGGCCGCCTCAATGACTTCGCACGAGGCGCCACGGAAATCTTCACCTGCACATCTTGATTCAGCCGGTCGAGTATTCGCATAAGGCGGTCGATGGTAAACCGGTCCAGCTTGACCTGACGCAGACGCGAGAAATCGGCGGCCGCAATGCCTGTGCGGGCTTCCGCTTCACGTACGGTCATCTGTTCGGCATCAAGCGTCTTCACGATTTCCGCAGCAAGGATGGCGCGAAATTGACGAAGGCTTGCATCGGCCATGTCAAAATCAGCGAAGACGTTACCGGAGCCACGCACCAGTCCGAAATCATCTGCTTCCTTAGTCATCCAGCATTTCCTTCAATCGCTTTATGCGCTCACGCACCAGGTCGATTTCATGACGCGGTGTCGAAATCCCTTTGGTCGATTTTTTCTGGAAGGCATGAACCACCCATATATCGTCGCCGAGTTGAAGAGCGTACACGACGCGATAGGCGTCGCCGCGCTCCTTGATCGCCAATTCCCAGACTCCCACCCCCAGTCCGGCGAGTGGCTTGGCTATGTCCGGCGCTCCACCATCGACAACCACCGTCAGCGCATCCAATGCCCGATTGATGGCACGCGGTGGAAACGATTCAAAATCCTTCCGCGCCGCCTTTATCCATGAGATAGTTCGAAAGGTAGGACGTGGCATGATTTCCGGTAGTCATATTTGACTACAAAGTCAATTGGTCGCGACGTTCCCCATCACCCCTTGCCCCCACCCCTTCCCCCAGCTAGGTTCCCTTTTCGTTCTGCAAAAGGGAAATTTATGGACAGCCTTTCCGCCCTCCTGATTCTGGTCGCATTGCTTGTCGGGCTGGCGGCGGGGTGGTTGTTGCGCGGGCGGATGCTGGCACCGTTGGCGGCGGAGAAGGCGGACCTTGCCGCGCGGCTCGAACTGGCCAGCACGCAGCGCAATGGCGCGATCGCGGAGTTGGCAGTGGAGCAGGAGCGGGTGGCGCAGGCGCAGGCGCAGATCGCCCGGCTCGACGCCGCGCAGGTCGCGTCGGCGCAGCGGATCGACGCGATCCAGGCCAGCGCGCAGCAGCGGTTCGAGGCAGCGCAGGCCGAGCGCGAGGCGGCGCTCCGCGAACTGGCCGCGCTCCAGTCCGACACGCAGGCGCGCGCCGAAGCCTTTGATGCGCAAATTGCCGCGCTCAAGGATGCCAAGGAGCAGCTTTCGGCCCAGTTCAGCGAGATTGGCGGCAAGCTGCTGGGCGAGGCGCAAAAGACTTTCCTCGACCGCGCCGATCAACGTTTTGCGCAGGCGAACGAGAAGAGCGAGGCGCAATTGAAGACGCTGCTCTCGCCCGTCGAAACCACGCTCAAACGTTATGAGGAGGGATTGCAGCGGGTCGAGAAGGACCGTGTGGGCAGCTACGCCGAACTACGCGAAGCGGTACAACAGGTGCATTTGGGCCAAGGGCAGGTGCGTGAAGAGACCGCCAAGCTGGTCAACGCGCTGCGCGCTGCGCCCAAGACGCGCGGCCGCTGGGGCGAACAGCAGTTCAAGAATCTGATCGAGGCCGCTGGCCTGTCGGCCCATGTCGATTTCAGCGAGGAAGTGTCGGTCACGGTGGAAGACGGCCGGTTGCGGCCTGACTTCATCATCAACCTGCCCGGCGATCAGCAGATGGTGGTCGACGTCAAATGCTCGCTCGTCGCCTATCTGAACGCCGTCGATCAGGTCGATTCGGCGCTGCGTGACGCCCATATGGCCGACCATGCCCGCGCGATGCGGACCCATGCCGACGCGCTGGGGCGCAAGGCCTATTGGGAACAGTTCGACAAAGCGCCCGACTTCGTCATCATGTATGTGCCGGGCGACAATTTCGTCACCGCCGCGCTCGAAGCGGACATGGACCTGTGGGAGCGCGCCGCGCGCAATCGCGTCATCATCTGCGGTCCTTCCACCTTCCTGCCGCTCGCCCGCACGCTCGCCAGCCAGTGGCGACGTGACAAATTGCAGGATCAGGCACGCGAAGTCGCTGAATTGGGCAAGCAGCTTTATGAACGCCTCGCCGCCGCCGCCGGATCGCTCAAGAAATTGGGCAATCGGCTCCATGGGGCGGTCGGCGATTACAACGCCTTCGTCGGCAGTTTCGAGGGCCGGGTGTTGGTGACCGGGCGTAAGCTGCGCGACCTCAATATAGATACCGGTGGCAAGGAATTGGACGAACTTGGCCCGGTCGAGGCGTTGGTCCGCGACCCCGCATCGCCCGAAGCCCTGCGCGCCCTGCCCGACGCAGCGGAATAGCGCCACGGAACCAACCACCCTCCGCCTGCGTCTCTTTCATGAAGCCTTGAAAATCAAAGCCGTAAGGGTTGAGAGACAAGGGTCGGAGACTATCCATGTGGAAGCGATTTATCTTTAGGCGTGCGCCGCCGTCGCGCGCGGTGCCTGTCGAACCGGACATGCCACCCCGGCCTAGACAGGTTGCGGCCGACCACCCCTTTGCCGATCTCATCGCTAAACTGGATCGCATCCCCTATCCCATGCCGCATAAGGCGGCGCTCAGCCGCTAAAGCGCGCTGCCCGTCTCTTGCCCCCCTGCTTCTCCGCTGGCATGGCAAGAGCCATGAAAAAGATCGGCCTGCTAGGCGGCTCCTTCAATCCCGCCCATGGCGGCCATCGCGCCATATCGCTGTTCGCGGCCAAGGCGCTTGGCCTGGATGAAGTCTGGTGGCTCGTTTCGCCCGGCAATCCGCTCAAGCCGCGCGCGGGCATGGCCCCTCTTCCCGCCCGGCTGGCCCATGCCCGGCAGATCGCCCGCCGCGCGCCGATTCGCGCGACCGCGATCGAAGCGCAGCTTGCCACCCGCTACACCATCGACACGTTGCGCGCCGTCACCCGCCGCTACCCAAAAAACCGCTTCATCTGGCTGATGGGAGCCGATAATCTCGCGCAATTTGGCGATTGGCGCGACTGGCGCGGCATCGCCCGGCAAATGCCCATTGCCGTGATCGCCCGTCCAGGCTATGATAGTGCTGCCTATGGCTCTGCGGCCATGAGCTGGCTGCGGCGCTTCGTCCGGTCCCCGCGCCAGAGTGCAGACTGGACGAATTGGAGACCACCGGCGCTCGTGCTTTTGCGCTTTCGCCCTGATCCAAGATCGGCGACCCTGCTTCGGCAGGCGGACCCCCTCTGGCATCGCGAATATGAAACATCGTGTGCGCGAGATCCGCTCACGCGCCGGTTAGTGATCTAGAATGGAGCCTTTTTGACCAGACCCCACCCCGCCAACGACACGGCCGCATCGGCCGATAGCGTGGCCGCCCTGCACGCCCTAGTCATGCAGTCGCTCGACGACGACCAGGCGCAGGAAACCATCTCCATCCCCCTGGAAGGCAAGAGCAGCATCGCCGATTATATGGTGATCGCCAGCGGCCGTTCGTCGCGTCAGGTCGCGGCGATCGCCCAGCATCTGGCTGAACGGATCAAGAAGGAAACCGGCCGTTCGGCACGGGTCGAAGGGCTGCCGGTCGCGGACTGGGTGCTGATCGACGCGGGCGACGTGATCGTCCATCTCTTCAAGCCCGAAGTGCGCAGCTTCTATAATCTGGAACGCATGTGGGGCTTTGTCGATGCACCGGTCGCAGGCACGGCCTGAACCCTTCGACAGCGATGCATTGACGGGGTAGGAGGAGCGCCATGCTCCTCCACATCATCGCGCGCGGGAAAATCGGGCGCTCCCCCGAAGCCGATCTGGTCGACCGCTATGTCAAGCGGTTGACCATGCCCCACAAGATCACCGAAATGCCCGACCGGGGCGGCAAGCAGCCGCCCGCCGCGCCCGGCACCGTTACGGTGATGCTCGATGAAAAGGGGCGGCAGTTGGGGTCCATGGAATTCGCCCGCCGGCTGGAAGGCTGGCGCGACGCGGGCACCCGCGAATGCCGATTCCTGATTGGCGCGGCGGATGGATTCGACGACGCCGACCGGGCGAATGCCGACCTGCTGATCGCATTCGGCGCGATGACCTGGCCGCATATGATGGCCCGTGCGATGCTGGCCGAACAATTATGGCGCGCCTGCTCCATCCTTGCCAACCACCCCTATCATCGCGAAGGATAGCCGCGTGAAACGGGGGGCGATCATCACCGGCGGGCTGCTCGCGCTTGTGGCGCTGGCCGCCACGCGCCTGCCTGCCGCCGATGATGCCGCGATCATCCTGCCCGGCACCGCAGGCACCACGCTGGCGCAGGAACAGGCCGCGCTCAAGGCCGCCCGCCGCCAGTCCGACGAAGCGCGCGATCGCTCAGCCCGACTGGAGCAGCAAGCCAGCGCCGCGCGCGACGATGCCGAGCAGGCCCGCCGTCGCGCCGCCGCCACCGCCGCGCGCATCCAGCAGGCCGAAGCCGATATTCAAGCGGCGCAGGCCCGCATCGCCATCATCGCCCGCATGCAGCGTGCCCAGGCGGCGCGGCTGGCGGCGCGGCAGGAGCCGGTTGTGCGCCTGACCGCCGCGCTGCAGATGATGGCCCGCCGCCCGCTGGCGCTGGCGCTGGTGCAGCCCGGATCGGTGACCGACGCGGTCCATATGCGCGCAGTGCTGGGGCAGATCTTGCCGGTCATCCAGCAACGCACAGCCGGGCTGCGCGCGGAGCTCGCCCGCAGCCGTGCGTTGCGCGCGACCGCGCAGCAGGCCGCCGGTGCGCTGACTCAGGCGCAGGCCGACCGCCGCGAACGCCAGGCGGCACTCGCCGCGCTGGAGGCACAAAAGCGCGGCGCCGCGCGCGACTATCGCGCCAATGCAGGCCTTGAAAGCGAACGCGCGCTGGCGCTGGGCGAACGGGCGCGCGACATTGTCGATCTGATGGACCGGCTAGAGGATGCAGGCGACCTGCGCGAACGGCTCGCCGCCCTCCCCGGCCCTCTGCTCCGCCCCGCCCGCCCGGATCAGACCGGCGCGCCCGCGCCCGAAACAGTCCGCGCAGCAGGTGGACCTCCGCCCTACCGCCTGCCCGTCATCGGCCAACTCGTTACCGGCATGGGCGAAGTGAATGACGGCGGCGTGCGATCACGCGGCCTCAGCCTCGTGACGCAACCCGGCGCCCAGACCGTCGCGCCGACGGCAGGACGTGTTGCCTTTGCTGGCCCCTATCGCGGCTATGGCCAGATATTGATCATCGACCATGGTCAGGGCTGGACCACGCTGATCACCGGCCTCCATCGCGTGACGGCGCAAGTGGGCGACACGGTGCGTCAGGGCGATCCCGTCGGCATCACCGGCCAGGGGCGCCCCACCGTGACGATCGAACTGCGCCGCAATGGCCGTCCGGTGGACATCGTGCCGCTAGTGGGGTTGGGGTGAAGTCATGACTTTTTCTGAGCTCATATTGGCACTGCAGGCCGCAGGTATCGATCCGACATCCTATGCTATTGGCAAAGATGGGGACCTTTCCGAAACTTACGTCATAAAAAGACAACCGGTCCGCTTGGCCGACAATCTGCCGCTGATCGATATGTGGATCACATATTATGCTGAACGGGGGATTCCGTCAGGATTGCGATCCTTCCGAACCGAAGATGAAGCATGTCACTTTTTCCTTGGCTGGCTCATGGGCGATCCAACGGTGCAACAAAGTCAGGATGCTGCCCGGTGCCTTGCCAAATTAGGTGGCAGCGACCCGGATGCCAAGTTGCCACCACGCCGCCGCTTCTTCTAAATCTACCCATTAACCCGACGCTCATCGACACTGCGCGACATTGGTCGAAGCGCGCTTTTGCGTCGGGACGCGAATCGGCTTATGACGGGACGATGATGCCGGAATCAAGGATGCCCATGAAATCGACCTTCCTCCATGGCGCGCTTGCGCTTGGGGCGCTTGCGCTCATTCCCGCCGCCACCGCGACCTTCGCGGCGGGGGAAGCATCGAGCTACAAGGCGCTCGATGAATTCATGGACGTGTTCCAGAAGGTCCGCAGCGACTATGTCGAAAAGGTCGACGACGAAAAGCTGATCAAGGGCGCGATCGACGGGATGCTGGCCAGCCTCGATCCCCACAGCAGCTTCCTCGACGCGCGCGATTTCCAGAATCTGCGCACCCAGACGGAGGGCAGCTATGGCGGCCTTGGCCTGTCGGTCACGCAGGAGGATGGCGCGGTCAAGGTCATCGCACCGACACAGGACACCCCGGCCTGGCGCGCGGGGATCAAAGCGGGCGACTATATCACCCATATCGACGGGCAACTCATCTATGGCGGCACGCTGGACGAAGCGGTCGACAAGATGCGTGGTGCGCCGGGCACCGCGCTCAAGCTGACCATCGTGCGCGCGGGTCGCGACAAGCCGATCGACCTTACGCTGACGCGCGAGATCATTCAGCTGAAGCCCGTCAAATGGGAAGTGAAGAAGAATATCGGCGTCATCAACATCGTCAGCTTCTCGGCCAATACCGGGGCGGATGTGCGCCAGGCGATCCGCAGCATCGACAAATCGCTGGGTCACAAGCCCACCGGCTATGTCCTCGACATGCGCTCCAATCCGGGCGGATTGCTGGACGAAGCGGTGACCGTCAGCGACATCTTCCTGGAACGTGGCGAAATCGTGTCGCAGCGCGGCCGGGCCAAGGGCGATGTCGAGCGCTATTATGCCAAGCCCGGTGACGACGCCAAGGGCTTGCCGGTGATCGTGTTGGTGGACGCAGGCTCGGCCTCCGCCTCCGAGATCGTCGCGGGTGCCCTGCAGGACCAGCATCGCGGCCTGGTGATGGGCGAACGCAGCTTCGGCAAGGGCAGCGTGCAGACGATGCTGCCGCTCAGCAACACCAGCGCGCTCAAGCTGACCACGGCACGCTATTATACGCCATCGGGTCGTAGCGTGCAGGAAGGCGGAATTCAGCCTGACATCCGCGTGCCGCAATTGTCCGACCCCGATTACAAGAACCGGCCCAAATATCGCGAAAGCGACCTGCGCCGTCATCTGATCAACGAGATCAAGACCGACGACAAGGCACTGGAAGAGGATGCGAAGGACGATCCCCGCTTCACCATGTCCGCCGAGGAGCTGAAAAAGCAGGGCATCGAGGATTTCCAGCTCGATTATGCGCTCAAGACGATCGCGCGCCTTGCCAGCACGCCGGGCGCGACCATCGCCCAGGCGCAAGTGGCGGCGCGCAAGCCGGGGGCGAAGTAACGCGCGCCTGGCTGGGCGATGCCTATCCCGCAAGTTCAGCATGACGAAAGGTGCGGGGGTGTCTAAGTGGGGGTGATGAGCAGACTCCCCCTTGCCCGCGCCCTCGCGCTGTTGCTGCCCGTCGCCCTGTTGGGCGGCGCCTACGCCTCCCAATATATTGGCGATCTGCATCCCTGCGAAATGTGCTGGTGGCAGCGTTATCCCCATATGGCCGCGATCCCGCTGGCCTTGCTCGCCTTCTTGATGAAGGCGACGCCCCGGACCAGCGCTGCCTTCACCGCACTGGCCGCCATTGCCATTGCAATCAGCGGCGGCATCGGCCTGTTTCATGCCGGCGTCGAATATGGCTGGTGGGAGGGGCTGACCGCCTGCTCCACCACCCCGACCGGCGGCAGCGCGTCGGACATATTGACCCAGATCATGGCGACGCCGATCACGCGATGCGATGTTGCGCCATGGAGCCTGCTGGGCATCTCGCTCGCAGGCTATAATGGCCTCTTGTCGGTCGGTGGCGCGGTCTCCATCTTGGCACTGCTAAGCAAGAAGGGACGTCACGCATGAGCGGATCGAACGACTTTCCCCGCCCCGGCCAGCGCTTGCCCGATGGCGCGCGCGACTCCATGCTGCGCGTCGATCAGGCGGGCGAATATGGCGCGACCCGCATCTATGCCGGGCAATTGGCGGTGATGGGCGACCGCCACCCTTATGCCCGCATCATCGCTGGCATGGCGGCGCAGGAGGAACGGCATCGCGCGACGTTCGACGCCATGATCGCCCGGCGCGGCGTGCGCCCCACGGCCTTGTCGCCGATCTGGAATGTCGCGGGCTTCGCGCTGGGCGCCGTCACCGCCGCAATCGGCCCGAAAGCCGCCATGGCCTGCACCGCTGCGATCGAGACCGAGATCGACCGCCATTATGCCGAGCAGTTAGAGCAACTCGGCACCGATGATGCGGAACTCTCCGAGGCCATCGCGGATTTCCAGGCAGAGGAAGTCGAGCATCGTGACGCCGCGCTGGCCCATGGCGCGGAACAGGCACCGGCCTACCCCCTGTTATCCGGCGCGATCCGTCTGGGATGCCGGGCCGCCATCGCGCTGTCGAAGCGCATCTGAAAAGGACGGACGAATGACCAAGACCCCGATGATCGCAGCCCTGGCGCTGCTGGCCGCCGCCGTCCCCGCCATGGCGCAACAGCCGACCGCGCCAACCGCCGTAACCGACCCGAACAATGAGAAGGTCAATATCGTCATCGTCTATGGCGAAGATGCCTGCCCACCCAGCCAGGGCGAGGAAATCGTGGTGTGCGCGCGCAAGGGCGAAGCAGAGCGCTATCGCATCCCTGAACCGCTGCGCGGCGACCCCAACAAGCCGAGCAATCAGGCCTGGGGCGAACGGGTGCGCTCGATGGAATATGTCGGCCGGTCGGGGACGGAAAGCTGCTCGCCCTCGGGCGCTGGCGGCACGACCGGATGCTTCGCCCAACTCGCCCGGCTCGCCAAGGCCGAGCGTCAGGCGCTCGACAATGCCAGCTGGAAGGATCTGGTCGAGGCCGAGCGCGCCAAGCGCCTGTCCACGATCGACGCTGACAGCGAAGCGATCGAGGCACGGGTGAAGGCGGAAGAAAAGGCCGCGCAGCAACAGAGCAATAGTCCGACGCAACCCTGACGGTTTTACGCATCGGTCGTCGTCTCAAAACCGACCAGCCGGGGATTTGGGCACCCCCGGTTCCTACAGGGGCATGAAGGAATATGATCCCATGCGACATCATGTCGTTCTACCCCTGATCGGCCTGCTGCTGACCCCGCTGCTATCTTCCCCGGCCTTCGCCCAGGCGGAACCGCCACCGGAACGCACCATCAACCTTCTCGTCTATGGCGATGATCCCTGCCCGCAAGGCGAAGGCGATGAAATCGTGGTGTGCGCGCGCAGGCCGGAGGCGGAGCGCTATCGCATTCCCAAGAAGCTGCGCGAAAAGCCCGCCGTGTCGGGCGGCCCCGGCTGGGGCAGTCAGGTCGCCACCATGGAAAGCGTCCAGCGGCAGAATCTCCCGAACAGCTGTTCGGTGAACGGGGCCAATGGCGCAACCGGCTGCACCGCCAAGATGCTGGAACAATGGTTTGCCGAGCGGCGGATGCAGCAAAGCCGTGGCGAACCCTGAGCGTCTTGCGCCCATGGCGTCTTTGACCTAAGCACGTTCCGTCATCTGGGGAGTAGCCAGCCGTTCCGCGCTATGGAACGGGCCTTATGTCAACATATTTGGCCGAGAGGTCATGGCATGAGGGACGCGGACAGCACCGCGTAAGGCGAGACCAATGGCATCGACGTTCCATTCCCGGCCGGGCGGGGAGCGCCGGTGGCATTGCGTCATTCACCTCCGCCCGGCCCCGGATATGCCTGATGGAAGCTCTGCTCACCTCCTCCGCCCTCGTCGCACTCGCCGAAATGGGCGACAAGACGCAATTGCTCGCCATGTTGCTCGCCACCCGCTTTCGAAAGCCTGTGCCGATCATCCTCGGCATATTGTTCGCGACGCTGGCCAATCATTTCCTCGCCGCGCTGCTAGGCCATTCGATCGCTGGCATATTGACGCAGGGCTGGTTCCGTTATGCGGTCGCGATCAGCTTCATCGCCATGGCAGCCTGGACATTGGTGCCGGACAAAATCGACGAAGATGCGCCGCTCAAGGCACCATCCGGCGCGGGCGTGTTCATGACCACGCTGATTGCCTTCTTTCTGGTCGAGATGGGTGACAAGACGCAGGTGGCGACGATTGCGCTCGGCGCGCGGTTCGACAATCTGCTTGCCGTAACGATGGGCACGACGCTGGGCATGATGGTCGCCAATGTCCCGGCCGTATTGTTCGGCGAAGCGCTGGCGAAAAAAGTCCCAATGCGTGCGTTGCAGGTCGGCGCGGCGCTGCTGTTCCTGATTCTTGGCCTGTGGATGATCGCCGATCTTCAAGGCTGGATCGGGTAAAGCGGTTGTCAGCGCCGCGCGGCTGGGGCAAGGGAAAAGCCAGCATATTCCTTTTCGAACGGACGTGGGACAGGTGATGAAAGACAGTCTGGTAACGGTGTTCGGCGGCGGCGGCTTTGTCGGTCGCCAGGTGGCACAGGCGCTGCTGGCACGCGGCGCGCGGGTGCGCATCGCGCAGCGCGATCCCTCGACGGCGCTGCGGGTCAAACCGCTGGGGGGCCTTGGCCAGGTCCAGTTCATCGCCGCCGACATCCGCAATCCTGCCAGCGTGGCGCGGGCCATCGCGGGCAGCGATGTCGTCATCAACCTGGTCGGCATATTGAAGGGCGACTTCGACGCCTTCCACCATCGCGGCGCGGCCAATGTCGCCAAGGCCGCGGCAGACGCTGGCGTCACCGCGCTCGTGCATATGTCGGCGATCGGCGCTGACCCGGAAAGCCCGTCCGCCTATGGCCGCTCCAAGGCGGCGGGCGAAGCGGCGGTCAAAGCGGCCTTCCCGACCGCAACCATCATCCGCCCGTCGATCATCTTCGGCGCGGAAGACCAATTCCTCAACCGCTTTGCCGAAATCATCGGCATGCTGCCGGTCATCCCGGTGATCGGCGCGGCGACGAAGTTCCAGCCGGTCTATGTCGCCGATGTCGCCCACGCCATCGCCAATGCGGCGGAACAGCCCGGCGTCCATGGTGGTCAGACCTATGAGCTGGGCGGCCCGCAGGTCCGAAGCATGCGCGAGATCAACCAGTGGATCGCCAAGGCGGTCGGCCGCGAGAAGGCGCTGGTGGAGGTGCCGCACGGCGTCGCCAAGATGCTGGCGATGTTGCCCGGTGGCCCGATCACCGGCGATCAACTGGCGATGCTCGGCCGCGACAATGTCGTGGCAGAGGGCGCCAAAGGACTCGACGCGCTGGGCGTCGTCGCCACGCCGATGGACGGCGTCGCCGACAAATGGATGGTCCGCTACCGCAAACATGGCCGCTTTACGGGTCGCGCGAGCGCTTAAACCCACAAAATCCTCCCCTGCAAGGGGAGGTGGCAGGGCGAAGCCCTGACGGAGGGGTGTCGCCCCATCGATAGCGCGACCCCCCTCCACCGCCGCTTCGCGAGCGGTCCCCCTCCCCTTGCAGGGGAGGATCAAACTGGAGCCTGCCTACCCATGGACCTGCATTATCTGACCGTCATCCTGCTCGGCATCGTCGAGGGGCTGACCGAGTTTCTGCCGGTGTCCTCCACCGGGCATCTCATCCTCGCCAGCGAATTGCTCGGCTATGATTCCGCGACCTGGGCGATGTTCAACGTCGTGATCCAGTTGGGCGCTATCCTGGCGGTGGTGGTGCTCTATTGGCGCACCTTCTGGGCCGTGGGCATGGGACTATTGCGGCGCGAGCCGGTCAGCTGGCGCTTCCTGCGCAATCTGCTGATCGCCTTCATCCCCTCGGCCGTCATCGGCCTGGCGCTGCATGACTATATCGAGATCATGCTGGGCGCGCCGCAGGTTGTCGCCTGGGCCTTGATCGTCGGCGGCGTCGCGATCCTGTTGATCGAACGCGCGGTCAAGGACCAGCGTTTTCACGGCATCGCCGATATTCCCATGGTCCGCGTGCTGGCGATCGGCTTCATCCAGTGCCTGGCCATGGTGCCGGGGGTCAGCCGGTCAGGCGCGACGATCATGGGCGCGCTGATGCTGGGCGTGGAACGGCGCACGGCGGCCGAGTTCAGCTTCTTTCTCGCCATCCCGACGATGCTGGGCGCGACCGCGCTGGAACTGATCAAGAAAGGCGACCGGATCACCAGCGCAGCGGTAGGCTGGGACAGTATCGCGCTGGGCTTTGCCGTCTCGTTCATCGTCGCCTTGCTGGTCATTCGCTGGTTCGTCGGGCTGGTGTCAAAACATGGCTTCGCCCCATTCGCCTGGTATCGAATCATCGCCGGGATTGCGGCCCTAATCTGGCTGGGCGCAAGATAGGACCGAAACGGTCTATTTATCATGCGGTTTGTTGCGATCATTTCGCAATTAACCGCGATAACCGCGATTTTATAGTCAGCATTCCTGTCCTAAATGCCAGAATCCGCGTGACTCCGCGGGTTTTTATGCTATGCGCGCCGCTGAAACTTTAGTCAGGGGCGAGCGATGGCCGACAATCCGATGCTGAAATTCGTGGGCAAGGGGCAAGCCTACCCGGAAAAGCGCGCAGCCGATGACCGCGCCGACGATTTTCTGGAAATCAGCCGCAGCTTCATTCTCGACAAGGCGGAGGAGCAGGCGTCACGCTGCTCGCAATGCGGCGTGCCCTATTGCTCGACCCATTGCCCGCTGCACAACCATATCCCTGACTGGTTGCGCCTGACCGCCGAAGGCCGCCTGCGCGAAGCCTATGAACTGTCGAACCTGACCAGCACCATGCCCGAAATCTGCGGCCGCATCTGCCCGCAGGATCGGCTGTGCGAAGGCAATTGCGTCATCGAATTTTCCGGCCATGGTGCCGTCACCATCGGCTCGGTCGAAAAATACATCACCGACACCGCCTGGAAGGAAGGCTGGGTCGAACCGCTGGTTGCGGGCAAGCCCACCGGCCAGTCGATCGGCGTCATCGGCGCGGGACCAGCGGGCCTTACCACGGCGGAATATCTGCGCGCCGCTGGCCACGAAGTGCATGTCTATGACCGGCATGACCGCGCCGGTGGTCTGCTGACCTATGGCATCCCCGGCTTCAAGCTGGAAAAGGACATCGTCATGCGCCGCGTCCAGCGCCTCAAGGATGGCGGCATCGTCTTCCACGAGAATTTCGAGGTCGGCCGCGACGCGACGCTCAAAGCGCTGCGCGAGAAGCATGACGCGATCCTGATCGCGACCGGCGTGTACAAGCCGCGTGACATCCGCGCACCGGGCGTCGGCGCGCCGGGCGTGGTCAAGGCGCTCGATTATCTCACCGCCTCCAACAAGGCCGGGTTCGGCGACGCCGTGCCGGAGCATGAAGACGGCACGCTGCTGGCGACGGGCAAGAATGTCGTCGTCATCGGCGGCGGCGATACCGCGATGGACTGCGTCCGCACCGCGATCCGCCAAGGGGCCAAGTCGGTGAAGTGCCTCTATCGCCGCGATCGCGACAATATGCCCGGATCGCAGCGCGAAGTCGCCAATGCGGAGGAAGAAGGCGTCGAGTTCGTCTGGCTGACCGCGCCGATCGCGTTCGAAGGCACCGATCATGTCACTGGCGTCAAGGTCACCAAGATGCGCCTGGGTGCCCCCGACGCCTCAGGCCGCCGCGCGCCCGAACCTGATCCCGGCAGCGAACATACGCTGGAGGCCGACATGGTTATCAAGGCGCTGGGCTATGACCCCGAAGAACTGCCCAAGCTGTTCGGCGCGGACGACCTGTCGGTCACCCGCTGGGGCACGCTGCGCGTCGATCACAAGACGATGATGACCAGCCTGGACGGCGTATTCGCCGCCGGCGACATCGTGCGGGGCGCATCGCTGGTGGTGTGGGCGATCCGCGACGGGCGCGATGTGACTGAGCATATGCACAAATATCTGAAAGCAAAGGCCAAAACCCGCGAGAACGTCGCGGCCTAAGCGCCCTCATTCCACCCCAGCCCGTTCGGTTCGAGCTTGTCGAGAACGAGGCGCAGGGGTTCTCGACAAGCTCGAACCGAACGGAAGAATAGGATGGCGATCATGACTGACACTCCCTTCATGGCAAGCCCCGAAGAACGCGCGCGGATCGCCGCCGAGGGCATGTATCATCCCGATCTGGAAGGCGATGCCTGCGGCGTCGGCCTCGTCGCCGCCACTGATGGCCGTCCCAGCCGCCGCGTGGTCGCCTCCGCGATCGATGCGCTAAAAGCCGTGTGGCATCGCGGCGCGGTCGATGCCGATGGCAAGACCGGCGATGGCGCGGGCATCCATGTCGATCTGCCGGTGCGCTTCTTTGACGATGCTATTGCCGACTCCGGCCACAAGCCGCTGCCCAATCGCCTCGCCGTCGGCATGATCTTCCTGCCGCGCACGGATCTGTCGGCGCAGGAAACCTGCCGCACCATCGTCGAGAGCGAGATCATCGACGCGGGTTACACCATCTATGGCTGGCGCCAGGTGCCGGTGGATGTGTCCGTCATCGGCGAGAAAGCGCAGCGCACGCGCCCGGAAATCGAGCAGATCATGATCGCCGGGCCAATGCCTGAAGAGCGCGACCACGCCGAGTTCGAAAAGGATCTCTACCTCATCCGCCGCCGGATCGAGAAGCAGGTGATCGCCGCGCAGATCAACGACTTTTACGTCTGTTCGCTGTCGTGCCGGTCGATCATCTATAAGGGGCTGTTCCTCGCGGAATCGCTATCGGTCTTCTATCCCGACCTGCAGGATGAGCGGTTCGAAAGCCGTGTCGCGATCTTCCATCAGCGCTATTCGACCAACACTTTCCCGCAATGGTGGCTGGCCCAGCCGTTCCGTACGCTCGCCCATAATGGCGAGATCAACACGATCCGCGGCAACAAGAATTGGATGAAGAGCCACGAGATCAAGATGGCGAGCCTCGCCTTTGGCGAGCAGTCAGAGGACATAAAGCCGGTCATCCCGGCGGGCGCGTCCGACACCGCGGCGCTCGACGCCGTGTTCGAGGCGATCTGCCGTTCGGGCCGCGACGCGCCGACCGCCAAGCTGATGCTGGTGCCCGAGGCCTGGCAAAGCGAAAGCGCGGAACTGCCCAAGCCCCATGCCGACATGTATGAATATCTCGCCAGCGTCATGGAGCCGTGGGACGGTCCCGCCGCGCTGGCGATGACCGACGGCCGCTGGGTCGTAGCCGGGGTGGATCGCAACGCGCTGCGCCCGCTGCGCTACACGCTGACCGGCGACAATCTGCTGATCGTGGGGTCCGAAACCGGCATGGTCGTGGTTCCCGAAACGACCATCGTGCGCAAGGGCCGCATGGGTCCGGGCCAGATGATCGCGATCGATCTGCAGGAAGGCGAACTGTATGACGACGCCGCGATCAAGGATCGGATCGCGAGCGAGCGCCCCTATGGTGAGCTGATCAAGGATTTCATGGCGATCGGCGACCTGACCGACGCGCCGACTGCCCTGCCCGGCTGGGACAAGGCGGAGCTGACGCGGCGGCAGGTGGCGGCCAATCTGACGCTGGAGGATCTGGAACTGATCCTCGCCCCCATGGTCGAGGATTCGAAGGAAGCCATCGGATCGATGGGCGACGACACGCCGCTTGCCGTCATTTCCGACAAGCCGCGCACGATCAGCCATTTCTTCCGCCAGAATTTCAGCCAGGTCACCAACCCGCCGATCGACCCGTTGCGCGAACGGCATGTGATGAGCCTGAAAACGCGCTTTTCCAACCTGCACAATATCCTGGAGCAGGATGCGCAGAACAGCCATGTGCTGGTGCTGGAATCGCCGGTGCTGACGAGCGCCGAATGGGCGCGGTTGAAGGCGCATTTCGGCCCGGCCGTGGCGCAGATCGACTGCACCTTCCCCGCCAGCGGCGGGCAGGAGCAGTTGCGCGCGGCGATCGCCCGCATCCGTGAGGAAGCCGAGCAGGCGGTCCGCGAAGGCCGCACCGAAATCTTCCTGACCGACGAAAATGTCGATGCCGATCGGGCCGCGATAGCGGGCGTGCTGGCGGCGGCGGCGGTCCACACCCATCTGGTGCGCAAGGGGCTGCGTTCCTATGCGTCGATCAACGTGCGCTGCGCCGAGGCGGTCGACACCCATTATTTCGCGGTGCTGATCGGCGTCGGCGCGACCACAGTGAATGCCTATCTGGCCGAAGCCAGCATCGCCGATCGCCATGCGCGCGGCCTGTTCGGCGACCTCTCGCTCGACGCCTGTTTTGAACGCTATCGCACGGCCATCAACGAAGGCCTGCTCAAGATCATGTCCAAAATGGGCATTGCGGTCATCAGCAGCTATCGCGGCGGCTATAATTTCGAAGCGGTCGGGTTGTCGCGGGCGCTGGTCAATGATCTCTTCCCCGGCATGCCAGCGAAGATTTCGGGCGAAGGCTATGCCTCGCTCCATTACAGCGCGATGCTGCGGCACGAAAAGGCCTTCGACAGCGCGGTCGTCCGCCTGCCGATCGGCGGATTCTACCGCCAGCGCGACGGCGGCGAGGCGCATGCCTATTCGGCGCAGCTGATGCACTTGTTGCAGACCGCGGTCGGGACCGACAGCTATTCGACCTATCTGCAATTTTCGCGCGGCGTCCGCGATTTGCCGCCGGTCTATCTGCGCGACCTGATGGAGTTCAACTTCGCCCGCGAAGCCGTGCCGATCGACGAGGTGGAAGCCACCACCGAGATCCGCAAGCGCTTCGTGACCCCCGGCATGTCGCTCGGCGCGCTATCGCCCGAAGCGCATGAGACGCTGGCCATTGCCATGAACCGGATCGGCGCCAAGGCCGTGTCGGGCGAAGGTGGCGAGGATGCCAACCGCTTCAAGCCCTATGAAAATGGCGATAACGCCAATTCGGTCATCAAGCAGATCGCTAGCGGCAGGTTCGGCGTCCATGCCGAATATCTGGCATCGGCCGAAGAAATCGAGATCAAGGTGGCCCAGGGCGCCAAGCCCGGCGAAGGCGGTCAGTTGCCCGGCTTCAAGGTGACCGAGTTCATCGCCAAGCTGCGCCATTCGACGCCCGGCGTGACGCTCATCTCGCCGCCGCCGCATCACGACATCTATTCGATCGAGGATCTGGCCCAGCTCATCTACGACTGCAAGATGATCAACCCGCGCGCGCGGGTCTGCGTCAAGCTGGTGAGCCAGGCGGGCATCGGCACGGTCGCAGCGGGCGTGGCGAAGGCGCACGCCGATGTCATCCTGATCGCTGGCCATGTCGGCGGCACCGGTGCCAGCCCGCAGACCAGCATCAAATATGCCGGTACGCCCTGGGAAATGGGCCTGTCGGAAGCCAATCAGGTGCTGACTCTCAACGGGTTGCGGCATCGGGTGAAGCTGCGCACCGATGGCGGGCTCAAGACCGGGCGCGACATCGTCATCGCCGCGATCCTGGGCGCGGAAGAGTTCGGCATCGGCACGCTCAGCCTCGTCGCCATGGGCTGCATCATGGTGCGCCAGTGCCACAGCAACACCTGCCCCGTCGGCGTGTGCGTGCAGGATGAAAAGCTGCGGCAGAAATTCACCGGGACGCCCGAAAAGGTCATCAACCTGATGACCTTCATCGCCGAAGAAGTGCGCGAAGTGCTGGCACGGCTGGGCTTCCGCAGCCTGGACGAGGTGATCGGGCGGACCGAATTGCTCAAGCAGGTCAATCGCGGGGCCGAACATCTCGATGACTTGGATCTCAACCCGATCCTGGCCAAGGTCGATGCCCCCGACGACCAGCGCCGCTTTTCGTTGACCCAATGGCGCAACGACGTGCCCGACAGCCTGGACGCGCAGATGATGCGCGATGCCAAAGCGGTGTTCGAGCGTGGCGAAAAGATGCAACTGACCTATACGGTGCGCAATACGCACCGCGCGGTCGGCACGCGCCTCTCCTCGGCGGTGACCGACAAGTTCGGCATGTCGACGCTGGCCGACGGGCATCTGACCGTCCGGCTGCGCGGGTCGGCGGGCCAGTCGCTGGGCGCGTTCCTGTGCAAGGGCATCACGCTCGAAGTGTTCGGCGACGCCAATGACTATGTCGGCAAGGGGCTGTCGGGCGGCATCATCGTCGTGCGCACGACTGTCTCCAGCCCGCTCACGAGCAAGGACAATACCATATTGGGCAACACCGTCCTTTATGGCGCGACCAGCGGCAAGCTGTTCGCGGCAGGCCAGGCCGGTGAACGCTTCGCTGTCCGCAATTCGGGTGCGCAAGTCGTGGTCGAAGGTTGCGGCGCCAATGGCTGCGAATATATGACCGGCGGCACGGCGGTCATTCTGGGCAAGACGGGCGCCAATTTCGGCGCGGGCATGACCGGCGGCATGGCCTTCATCCTCGACGAAGATGGCAGCTTCCCGTCGCGCGCCAACCCAGAAGGCATCATCTGGCAGCGGCTGGAAAGCGCCCATTGGGAAGCGGAACTAAAAGCGCTGATCGCCCAGCATGCAGTGTCGACCGACAGCAAATGGTCGAACACCATATTGGATGATTGGGATCGCTGGCGTCGCTATTTCTGGCAGGTTTGCCCGAAGGAAATGATCACGCGCCTCGCCCACCCGCTCAGCGATGCGCCAGCGGAAGTCGTTGCTGCGGAATGAAGGATCAGGGGTGGTTGTGGTCGATCGTCGGCACGATGATCGGCTGCACCACCGCCCCTGGTAATAGTACCGGCTTCTCCATAGGGTCGGCCACAGCGACTTTCGACCGATCTAATCGCGGATTGCTGACCGGCTTTTCCGATGCGGTATCGATCATCAGCGAGTCATCGGTCGCTGGATGGTCCTGCGCCAGATAGTCCTGTACGAGCGGGTCGCTGCGGCCTTCGATCAGGCCATCACTGTCCATCCCCGCCATGTCGGCGGCAAAGCGCCGTTCCGTCAAAGTCGGACCGCAACCGGTGCAGCGAATCGTCGCTGGTCCCCGGTCGCTTGTGCCGCTGTCTCCGAATATCGACGCTGAACGTCCCGCCTCGACATAGGAATTATCGTCGTCCGGGCTCCATTCCTCGGCGGAAACGGCTGTTTTCTGCGGGCTGGTGACATAGCTTCCAAGCCCCAGTCCCATCGCGACCGATGCTGCCACGGTCATGCCCGACATCATCCACCATTGCCCCGGCATCCCGCGCCTCACCTTCCCACAATCATTATATCGACCCAATTTCATCAATCATAACGCAGATGCAGATAGGTTGTTGCATGGGGCAAAAGCCTTTGCTAATGGCCACCGCCTACCAGATGCCGGCCCTGCCGGTTTCCCTTTGAGTGTGCGGTCGTGGCGGAACTGGTAGACGCGCAACGTTGAGGTCGTTGTGGCCGAAAGGCCGTGGAAGTTCGAGTCTTCTCGACCGCACCACCCCCCTATAGCCGGTTGGCAACATAGTTGGTCTATCGTGATCGATGTGCCCAAAGCGCCGATCCCCTCTGCAACAAACGCATTGATCCAGATCATGTTGGGCGGTTTTGCAGGAACCGCGCCTCGCCCCCACGCGCTCCACGCCCATGTTGGACATGCCGTCCGGCGATGTGGAGAACAGCGATGTCGCCCCCTGAAAGCCTGCAAGACGTCTATATCGACGAACTGAAAGACCTCTGGTCCGCGAATGACCAGATGCTCAAGGTCATCAAGAAAATCACCGCCAAAGCCAGTGACGCCTCGCTCAAGGACATGCTGACGAAGAGCCAGGAAGGCATCGCCAGCCATACGGCGATCCTGAAAGAATTGATCGCCGGGCAGGATGAAAAAGTCTCGAAGGACCATTGCAAGGGCATGGAAGGCCTCGCCGCCGAAGCGACCAAGCATGTGATCGAAGAAGGGCCGGACAAAGGCCCCGTTCTCGATGTCCTCATTATCGCGCAATATCAGCGCATGACTCATTATGGCATCGCCGGGTTCGGCACCGCTGCCGCCTTCGCCAAGGCGCTCGGCCTCAAGGACGACAATAAGAAGCTGCGCGACGCGACCAAGGACATTTACGCAAGCGACGCCTTCATGACGAAACTTGCGGAAACCTCGGTCAATCTGGAAGCCGAAGACGCCTGATCGCGCGCCGTCCGCCCGGCCCGTCCGGGCGGATGGCCCCTTCCCGTCTGCACATGACGACAGGAGAACAGCCATGACGATCGCACAAGATGACGCCCCCGCGACAACCTCCAAGAATAAAGAGGTGCGCGCGCAGGGGGTGGACTCTCTGCCCCAATCCAAAGGCGACGCGCTGCTCGGCCGAACGGTCACCATCAATCGCCCGCGTGCCGAACTGTTCGCTTATTGGGCGGACCTCACCAACTTGCCCACCTTCATGGACAATGTCGAACGCATCGACATGCTGTCCGACACCCGATCTCATTGGGTGGTCAAGGCACCGGCGGGCAAGACCGTCGAATGGGACGCCGTCATCACCGACAAGCGCGAAGGCGAACTGATCGCCTGGGCCTCGACCGATGATGCCGACGTCCCCAATAGCGGCCGCATCGAATTTCGCGATGCTGGCGACCGCGGCACCATCGTCACCGCGACGATCGCCTATGATCCGCCCGCCGGCATCATCGGCAAGGTCGTCGCCAAATTGTTCCAGCGCGAACCCGCCATTCAGGCACGCCGCGACCTTCGCCGGTTCAAACAACTGATGGAAACCGGCGAAATCGCCACGGCCGCCTGGACCCAAAAGCAATTGCAAGAGGAGAAAGCCTGATGCGCGCGCTCACCTGGCACGGCAAACATGACGTGCGCGTCGACACCGTCGACGATCCCGAAATCCTCAATCCGCGCGACGCGATCATCAAGATCACGTCCACCGCCATCTGCGGCTCCGACCTGCATCTCTATGACGGCTATATCCCCACCATGAAAGCGGGCGATATCCTCGGCCATGAATTCATGGGCGAAGTGGTCGAAACCGGCCCCGGATCGACGCTCAAAAAGGGCCAGCGCGTCGTCGTCCCCTTCACTATCGCCTGCGGCAGCTGCTATCATTGCGGCAAGCATCAATATTCCGCGTGCGACAATGGCAATCCGGCCGACAATCAGGACATTGGCCAGGAAATGTATGGCCAGCCGATGTCCGGCCTGTTCGGCTACAGCCATCTGACCGGCGGCTATGCCGGCGGCCAGGCGGAATATGTCCGCGTGCCGTTCAGCGATGTCGGCCCGATCGTGGTACCGGACGGCCTCACCGACGAGCAAGTCCTGTTCCTGTCGGACATCCTGCCCACCGGATGGCAGGCGGCGGAAAATGCCGACATCGAACCCGGCGATACGGTCGCGGTCTGGGGCTGCGGCCCGGTCGGACTGTTTGCGGTGCAATCCGCCTTCCTGATGGGCGCGCACCGCGTCATCGCAATCGACCATTTCCCGCACAGGCTGGAACTCGCCAGACGCTTCGGCGCCGAAACGATCAATTTCGAGGAATCGAAAACCTACGAAGCGTTGATGGAAATGACCGGCGGCATCGGTCCCGACGCCGTCATCGACGCAGTCGGCCTCGAAGCCCATGGCTTCTTCGTCGATAATGTCGTCGATCAGATCAAGGCGTCCCTGTTCCTGGGCACCGACCGCATCCATTCGATCCGCCAGGCGATCCACGCCTGTCGCAAGGGCGGCCGCGTCTCGATGCCCGCCGTCTATGGCGGCTTCGTCGATAAATTCCCCTTGGGCGCGTTCATGGAAAAGGGGCTGACGCTCAAGACCGGCCAGACCAGCGTGCAACATTATATGCCCGCGCTGCTCAACGCGATCGTCGAAGGCCAGATCGACACAACCTTCCTCATTTCCCATCGCATGAGCCTGGAAGACGCGCCCAAAGGCTACAAAATGTTTCACGACAATCAGAATGAAGTAACCAAGATCGTCCTGAAACCCGATTTTGCACCTTCGTCGGCCATCGCGGCAGAATAGCTCAAATATATTGGAGAAAGACTATGCCAGGCAATGAAAACGGGCGCGATCCCGCCGCCGCCCAGGACGAAGAGATGCCCCGCCGGGGTCCAATGGGCGACGTCATCCCCAATGACGACGATCCCGATCCCCGGACCCGCGGTGGCAAGCCGCAGGAAGATGCCGAGGATCGGCCCAATGTCGGCACGGTGACCCCGGAGGATTATCCGGCACGCGATCGCGCCGACTCTCGGCCGGACTGATCAGCAAAAGGGTGGGCTTTGCCATTTGTATGGGTTATTCTTGGCGCAGAGCGGCAAACCGACCCTTAGGAGATGAGCATGACGGACGAAGGCATCGTGACGCGACGGACCTTAATCGCCGGGGTCGGCCTTGGCTTTGCAGCGGCGGGCATGCCTGCGCTGGCAGCCACGCCCGTCCGCAAGCTCGGCTATGCGATCGTCGGGCTGGGTTCTTACGCAACCAAGCAGATCATGCCCGCCTTCGCCGGATGCGACCATGCCCGGATCAGCGCCTTGGTCAGCGGCACCCCGGCCAAACTGGAACAATATGGCGCGCAATATGGCGTGCCCAATACGCATCACTACAACTATGAGACGTTTGACCGCATCGCTGACAATCCCGATATCGACGCGGTCTACGTGATCCTTCCCAACAGCATGCATGCCGAATATACGATCCGCGCGGCGCGGGCGGGCAAGCATGTGATGTGCGAAAAGCCGATGGCGATATCCGTCGCCGAATGTGAGGCGATGATCGCGGCCTGCCAAACGGCAGGCAAGAAGCTGATGATCGGCTATCGATCACGCTTCGAACCCCATAATCAGCTGGCGATCGAGCTGGCGCGCGGCGGCCATGTCGGGCCGACGCGGATCATCACCGCCGAACATGGCTTCCCCATTCAGCCGGGCCAATGGCGGCTGGACAAGCCCCTGTCGGGCGGCGGATCGCTGATGGATATCGGCATCTACAGCCTCAATGCCGTGCGCTATTTGACCGGCGAAGAGCCGATGGACGTCCTGGCGATCGAATCGACCGACCGCGCCGACCGGCGCTTTCGCACCGTGGAGGACCGAATCACCTTCCTGCTGCGCTTCCCGTCGGGGATCGAGGCGACCTGCGTGTCCAGCTATAGCTCGGCGCACAACAGCTATCGTGTGATCGGCACGCAGGGATGGATCGATATGGAACCCGCCACCCCTTATAGCGGCCATGCGATGCGCATCCGCAAGGACGGCAAAGTCACCGACCGCACCCTGCCGCCATCGCCCAAAACGCAATTTGCAGGCCAACTCGACCATCTCGCGCAAGCGGTGCTGAACGGCACGCCCGTCATCGTGCCCGGCGAAGAGGGCCTGGCTGACCTCCGAGTCATCGAAGCCATCTACCGCTCCGCCCGCGAGGGCCGCCGCGTGAGTTTGCAGGCATGACCGACGTCATCCATGGCAATCGTCGTGAATGGCTGGCGGGCATGGGCGCGCTGGCGCTGACCAGCATGGCGCCCGGCACCAAGGCGACGACCACTACCGGCAGTGTCACGCGGATCGATCCTCGACTTGACGCCATCGTCGAAGCCGACGCTTGGGTTGAGGTTCTGGCGGAAGGCTATCGCTGGGCGGAAGGCGGGGTGTGGGTACCGGATGGTAATTTCCTGCTTTTCTCTGATCCGCCCAGCAATATCGTCTATCGCTGGGATGCAAGGAACGGTGCGCAGCCTTTCCTCGACCCATCAGGCGCGCAGGGGGCGGTTCCGGCGGGCATTCGCGAGCCTGGTGCCAACGGGATGCGCCTCGACCGGAACGGCCATCTGGTTGTCGCGGATAGTGGCAGCCGTGCGATCGTACGGATCAACCTGAAGACGCGGGAACGCACCATCCTGGTCGATCGGTTCGAGGGCAAGCGCTTCAACAGCCCGAACGACCTCGTCATCGCCGCAGACGGTGCGATCTATTTCACTGACCCGCCATATGGTCTGAGCGAGGCCGATGCCTCCCCCTTGCGCGAACTGGATTTCAACGGTGTCTATCGACTGGCACCGGACGGACACCTCAGCCTGATCGACCGCAACCGTTTCCGACCCAATGGCATCGCCTTGTCGCCTGATGAACGAACGCTCTATCTGGCGTTATCCGACCCGAAGCTCCCGCATCTATTGGCCTATCCCCTCGACGCGAGCGGGACGCCAGGTGAGGCACGACTGTTCCACGACATGCAGGCGCAGGCAGACCAAGGCCTGCCGGGCCTGCCCGATGGCGTGAAGACCGACCGACAGGGTAGGATATTCGCCACCGGCCCAGGCGGCGTTCATGTTTGCCTGCCCGATGGGACGTTGCTGGGCATCATCGCCACCGGCAAGGCCGTCGCCAATTGCTGCATCGGGGAAAATGGTCGCAGCCTGTTTCTGGCATCGTCGGATCGACTATGCCGGATCAGATTGAAGCACACCGCTTAGCCCGGCTCCATCCGGTCGATCGCACCACTGTCGAGCAGTGGTGCCACATCCATATCCTGCGCGCCCAGGATCAGGCTCAATTTCTCCAGCGAGGCGAGGATCATCGCCTGTTCCCAGGCGGCGAGCGACGCGAAGCGGTCAGTGAATTGGGACTGCAGCAAGTCGGGCGCGCAGGCCAGTGCATCCCGTCCCGCCGCCGTTGCATGGAGCATGATCTGGCGCTTGTCGCGATCGCTGCGTTCGCGCGTTACCAAGCCCGATAGCACGAGCCGATCGACGACATTGGTGATCGTCGCCTGACTGAATTTCAAAGCCGCCGCAATGGCGCTCGGCGTCGCCTGATCGCGCCCCTCAATTTCGCGCAGCACCAGCATCTGGGAGGGCGTCAGCCCTGTAGTCGTCGCCAGCTTGCGGCTGCCGATTTCGGTCGCGCGCAGAATGCGGCGAAGCGCCTGGAGAGTGGGGTTCGAAAGGTCGGATTCCATGGCTGATAGCTATCCGTTTGCGCAGTGCCATGCCAATGTCATTTTCCTTTATATAATGAAGGATAATGCAAGGCTGAAACGGCGGACAGAGAAGTCATTGCGGCCAAAGGGTTGAAAATTTCGCGTTCATATGTATATATTGCGCCGCAGCAACAGAGGCGAAGGGATTCGCCCAGATAGTTAAATACTTTGGGAGGCTAATCATATTTGATCGTGAAACCGATGCGACGGTCCTGTCGCCACGGAATTTTGCGTCCCATGAGAATGAGACTGGACGAGTTATGAATTTCCGTATGCCGGTGGCGCAGGACGGCCCTGCCATCACCGCGCTGATCGCCGCCTGCCCGCCACTCGATGGCAATTCGGCCTATTGCAACCTGCTGCAATGCACGCATTTCGCCGATAGCTGCATCGTCGCCGAACGCGACGGCCAGATCGTCGGCTGGGTATCGGGCTATCGCCTGCCCGCCGACCCCGGTCGCTTCTTCATATGGCAGGTCGCCGTCGCTGCGGAGGCTCGCGGCGAAAAGCTGGCGCAGCGCATGATCGCCGCCTTGCTGGACCGCCCATCGGCTACCGGCGTCACGCACCTGATCACCACGGTAACCCCGGACAATGCAGCCTCCTGGGCACTGTTCGCAGGAATCGCCCGGCGTCTGGGCGCTGAGTTTACCAAAGCCCCGCTGTTCGAGCGCGACGCTCATTTCGCCGGCGCGCATGAAACCGAGTGGCAAGCGACGATCGGTCCCTTCGCCCTCTCTTCCAAAGCCAGCCAATAGATATTCGGAGACTTTCCCCCATGACAATGACCCCCAAACCGACCCAGATCATTCCCGATACCGGCATTTACGAGCGTCGGGAATCGATCGTCCGCAGCTATGCCCGGTCGATGCCGCGCCAGTTCCATCGCGCCGAAAATGTGTGGATGCACGATAATCAGGGGGGGCGTTATCTCGATTTTCTATCGGGCTGCTCGACGCTGAATTACGGGCATAACCATCCGATCCTCAAGCAGGCGCTGCTCGACTATATCATGGCCGACGGGATTACTCATGGGCTGGACCTGCATACCGATGCCAAGGCGGCCTTTCTGGAAACTTTCGAGGAGGTGATCCTCCAGCCGCGCAAGCTGAATTATCGCGCGATGTTCACTGGCCCAACCGGCACCAATGCGGTGGAAGCCGCGATCAAACTGGCGCGCAAGATTACCGGCCGCGAAATGGTGATCGCCTTCACCAACGGCTTCCACGGCATGACGTTGGGCGCGCTGGCCTGCACCGGCAATGCCGCCAAGCGCGGTGGTGCGGGCGTGCCGCTCAGCCATGTCAGCCACGAACCCTATGACGGCTATCACGGCCCCGACGTCGATACCGCCGACCTTTTGGAACAGCGGCTGTCGGACCCGTCCAGCGGCTTGGATGCGCCCGCCGCCATCCTGGTAGAAACCGTGCAGGGCGAAGGTGGTCTCAACGCCGCGTCGCCGGCCTGGCTGCGCAAGATTGCCGCAATCGCCAAGCGGCATGGTGCCCTGTTGATCGTGGATGATATTCAGGCCGGCTGCGGCCGCACCGGTGGCTTTTTCAGCTTCGAGGATATGGGTTTCACGCCCGACATCGTCACGCTGGCCAAGTCGCTGTCTGGCATGGGCCTGCCCTTTGCGCTCACGCTGTTCCGCGCCGAACTCGACCAATGGTCGCCCGGCGAGCATAATGGCACCTTCCGCGGCAACAACCATGCCTTCGTCACAGCAACGGCCGCCCTGCGCCATTTTTGGAGCAATGACAGCTTCGCCGCCGATGTGCGCCGTCGCGGCACGCTGCTGGAAAGCCGCCTCGACAAGATGGCGCGTGAACATGGGCTGACGACGCGCGGGCGCGGCATGATGCGCGGCATCGACGTCGGGTCGGGCGAGATTGCGTCCGTCATTACCGCCGCCTGCTTCGCGCGCGGCCTCATCATCGAAACGAGCGGCCCCCATGACGAAATCGTCAAGGTGCTCGCCCCGCTAATCATCGACGACGCCGTCCTTTCGGCCGGTCTCGACATACTGGAAACCAGCGTGCGCGAGACGCTTGCCGCCTCTTTTGGCGTGGCGGCGGAATAAGGAGATATCGCATGATCGTCCGTAAACTGACCGACATTCGCAAGTCCGACCATAACGTCAAATCCGACGGCTGGGAAAGCGCCCGCCTGCTGCTCAAGGATGATGGCATGGGTTTCTCATACCATGTCACCACCATGTACGCCGGCAAAGAGCTGAAAATGCATTATCAAAACCATCTCGAAGCCGTGCTGGTGCTCAAGGGCAAGGGCACGATCGAGGATTTGGGCACGGGGGAAACCCACCAGTTGGCCGCAGGCACCATGTATGCGCTCAACGATCATGATCGCCATATCGTGCGCCCCGAAACGGACATCCTGACCGTCTGCGTCTTCAACCCGCCGGTTACCGGCCGCGAAGTGCATGATGAGAATGGCGCCTACCCCGCAGAGGCCGACATGGTCCGCACGGCCGAACTGACGTCTTGAAATCATAAAGAAAGGGGGAGTCCCATGACAGACATCTACCCATCCCGCCAAATGGCGGAACCGCAATTCCTGCCCCGTCTCGATCCGGTCGTCCATAGCGACTGGAGCGAGGCGGCACCGCTCTCGAAAGCGCAGGCCGCGCAGTTCGAGCGCGACGGCTATCTGGTGCTGGAGGATATCTTCTCCGCGCAGGAAGTCGCCTTCCTGCAACAGGAGGCTGGTTCCCTGCTGGCCGATCCCGATGCGCTCGATAGCGACACCGTGATCACCGAACCGGGTGGCGGCGAAATCCGCTCGATCTTCGAAATTCACAGCCAGAGCCGCGTCATGCACCGGCTGGCGGCCGACGCCCGGCTCGCCGACGTCGCCCGCTTCCTGTTGAATGACGAAGTATATCTTCACCAGTCCCGCCTGAACTACAAGCCGGGGTTCCAGGGCAAGGAATTCTACTGGCATTCGGATTTCGAGACCTGGCATGTGGAAGACGGGATGCCGCGCATGCGCGCCCTGTCCATGTCGGTTCTGCTGGCGGATAACACCCCACATAACGGCCCGTTGATGCTGATCCCAGGATCGCACCGCAGCTTTCTGACCTGCGTGGGTGAAACGCCCGACGACCATTATAAGATGTCGCTCAAGAAGCAGGAATATGGCGTCCCCGATGAGGACAGCCTGGCCGACCTTGCGCACAAGCATGGTATCGTGGCACCGACGGGCAAGCCGGGAACGGTCATCCTGTTCGATTGCAACCTGATGCACGGGTCCAACGGCAATATCACGCCCTTTCCCCGCGCGAACGCTTTCATGGTCTATAACGCCATGTCCAATCAGCTGGCCGCCCCCTTTGGCCCCGCGACGCCGCGCCCATCCTTCATCGCGGCACGAGGGGCGGAAGCAATCAGGGTCTGTCATGGCGATCTGGTTGCGGAGGTAATGGCATGAGCGGCCTGCATAGCGTCGAGAAGATCGGCGGCACATCAATGGCGGCCACGGCCAGCCTGTTCGACAATGTCCTGATCGCAGGCCGTAGCGGTGACGATCTCTACAACCGCATCTTCGTCGTATCCGCTTATGCGGGCATGACCGACCTGCTGTTGGAACATAAGAAATCCGGCGTGCCGGGCGTCTATGGCCGCTTCATCGCCGATGATGGGGCGGACGGCTGGCTTGAGGCGATGGCCAAGGTGCGCGAGGCGATGCACGATCGCAATGGCGAGATGTTCGCGCGCACCGCCAGCCTGGAGGAGGCCAATGCCTTTGTCGATCTGCGGATCGCGGCGGTGCAGGATTGCCTTGCGGATCTCGGCCGGTTGCGCAGCCATGGCCGCTTCTGCGTCAAGGAACAGTTGCTGACGGTACGCGAATTGCTGGCGGGGCTGGGCGAGGCGCACAGCGCGCACAGCACCGCGCTGTTGCTGCGCGATCGCGGGATCAACGCGACGTTCGTCGATCTGACGCTGTGGGATCAGGATGATTTGCGCAGCCTGGACGAACGGATCGTGGAGGCGCTGGCGCCCATCGACCTGCGCCATACGATGCCGATCGTCACGGGCTATGCCGGATGCCGCGAAGGCATGGTGCGGCGCTATGCGCGGGGCTATTCGGAAATGACCTTCTCGCGGATTGCGGTGCTGACCCATGCGCGCGAAGCGATCATTCACAAGGAATTTCACCTGTCGAGCGCCGACCCCCGACTGGTCGGGGAAGCCGCCGCGCGCAAGATCGGCCGCACCAATTATGACGTGGCCGATCAGCTCGCCAATCTGGGTATGGAGGCGATCCATCCCCGCGCGGGCCGTGGCCTGCGCCAGACCAGCATCCCGCTGCGCGTCCGCAACACGTTCGACCGGGAGGATGAAGGGACGCTGATCTGCGGCGACTATGTGTCCGACACGCCACGCGTCGAAATCATCACCGGTGTGCGATCGATGCAGGCGCTGCAGTTCTTCGAGCAGGATATGGTCGGGGAGAAGGGCTATGATGCCGCGATCCTCGATGCGCTGACGCGCCATGGTGCATGGATCGTCAGCAAATCTTCCAACGCCAATACGATCACCCACTATCTGTCGATCGACGCGGCGACGGTGAAGCGGATCATGGCCGACCTGCAATCGCTCTATCCCGATGCCGCCATCTCCGCGCAGCCTGTGGCCATGGTGTCGGTGATCGGCAGCGACATATCGCGGCCAGGACTGGTTCCCGATGCGCTCGATGCACTGGCGGCCGCCGATATCGACATGGTCGCGATGCAGCATCAGATCCGCAACGTGGACATTCAGTTCATCATCGATTGCGCGAATTTCGATACGGCCGTGCGTGTCCTGCACCAGCGGCTGATCGAGGATGTAGTCGATCAGGGCGAAGGGCTTCAGGCGGCCTAAGCCGCCCTTCTCTTCATGCTGTCATCGATACTCCCGGTTCGCAGCCTGTTGGCCGCCATCTTCATGCTGATGGCGGGCAGCGGCTTTCTGTCCACCCTGATCAGCCTGCGGCTGGAACGGGGGGGCAGCGGCACGCTGATGATCGGCGCGGTGGCGACTGCCTATTTCGCCGGACTGACCGTGGGCGCGCTGCGCGCTGCGCCTGTCGTACAGCGAGTCGGACATATCCGCGCCTTTGCCGCCTTCGTGTCGCTGCTGTCGGCCAGCACGCTGGCTTATGCGTTGTTCCAGAATGTGCTGTTCTGGGCATCGTTGCGGTTCATCGACGGGCTGTGCGTGGCGGGCGTGTTCATATGCCTGGAAAGCTGGCTGAACGAGCGCGCCGAACCGGACACGCGGGGTAGCATCCTGGCGGGCTATATGATCGCCCTCTATTCGGGGCAGGCGCTGGGGCAATTTCTGCTCAATTTCGGGCGCACCCCGTCCATTCCTTTCCTGATCGCCTCCATCCTCATTTCGCTGGCGGTCATCCCGGTCGTCCTCACCCGCATCGCCGCGCCGCTACCGGGGCAGAATGCCCCTTGTACGATGCGGCAACTCTATGCTTCGTCGCCGCTAGGTTTCGTCGGCGCGATGACGACGGGATTGATGCTCGGCGCTTTCTACGGCCTCGCCGCCGTGCATGTCCGACGGCTGGGACTGGACCTGTCCCAGACTGCCAGTTTCATGAGCATCGTCATTTTGGGCGGGGTTGCACTGCAATGGCCGCTGGGGCGGCTGTCGGATCGGTTCGATCGCCGCCGGGTCATCGTCACCAGCTTCGGCGCGACCATGGCCGTCTGTCTGGCGCTGACCATGGTCGATGGTATCGGCCTGCCCTTGCTGACGCTGGGGGGCCTGTTTGGTGGCCTCAGCTTCGCGCTCTATCCGCTTTGCGTCGCCCATACCAATGACCGGCTGGACCCGGCGGCCCGCGTCGCGGCCAGCGGCGCACTGGTGCTGCTCTATTCGATCGGCGCGGCATTGGGACCGACCGGCGCGGCGGCGGCGATGACGCTGTTCGGTGCGAGCGGGCTGTTCCTCTTCATCGCCGCCGTTGCGGGTGGCACGCTGGTCTTTGGCCTCTGGCGTCAGGCATCGTCCCTGCCAGTTCCGGGCGACGACCAGCAAAGCTATCAGATCCTGCCCCGCACCACGCCCGTGGCCGCGATGCTCGATCCCCATGCCCCGGAACAGAGTGCGCCCGACGAAGGCGAACCGGCCGACCGATCGCCGCTCCCCCTTTCAGGATAGATCCATGCCCGCGCCCCATCCTCCTGCCCCGCTCCAGCCTGCCGTCGATCGGACCACCTTGCGCCGGGCGATCGGTGCGTCCGCCATGGGCAATGCGACCGAATGGTTCGACTATGGCATCTATGCCTATGGCGTGACCTATATCTCCGCCGCGCTGTTTCCCGGCAATACGGAGGAAGCGGTGCTGTTCGCGCTGGCGACCTTCGCCATTTCCTTCCTGGTGCGCCCGCTGGGTGGCCTCTTCTGGGGGCCGCTGGGCGACCGGATGGGACGCAAGTCCGTATTGGCGCTCACCATATTGATGATGTCGGGTGCGACCGTATGCGTCGGCCTGATCCCCGATTATACGACGATCGGCTTTTGGGCTCCGACCCTGCTGATCCTGTTGCGGATGGTGCAGGGCTTTTCCACCGGCGGCGAATATGGCGGTGCGGCGACCTTCATGGCCGAATATGCGCCCGACGACAAACGCGGCTTTTGCGGCAGTTTCCTGGAGTTCGGGACATTGGCGGGCTTTTCGCTGGGCGCGCTGCTGATGCTTGGCTTCTCGCTGATGCTGGGCGACGCCGCCATGTATGATTGGGGCTGGCGCGTTCCGTTCATGGTGGCTGGTCCTATGGGTCTGGTCGGCATGTATCTGCGATCGAAGATGGAGGACACGCCGGTCTTTCTGGAGGCCGAACAAGCGGCGCAGGGAGCCAAGGTCGCTTCGCCGACGCTGGGCGCGCTCATCACCGGCCATTGGCGCACCCTGCTGGTGATGGGCGGGCTGGTCACTGCGCTCAACATCGTCAACTATACGCTCTTGAGCTACATGCCGACCTATCTGCAGCGTCGGTTGGGCCTGTCCGCCAATGAAGCGTTGATCGTGCCGATCATCGGCATGATGTTCATGATGGTGCTACTGCCCTTCGCCGGGGCATTGTCCGACCGGGTCGGCCGCAAGCCGCTGTGGCGCTTTTCGCTTATCGGCCTGTTCCTGCTGGTGGTGCCCGCCTATCTGCTAATGGCGACGGGTTTCGTCGGGGCGGTGGTTGGTTTTGCCCTGCTGGGCCTGCTCTATGTGCCGCAACTTGCGACTATATCGGCGACCTTCCCCGCCTTGTTTCCGACGTCCGTCCGCTTTGCGGGCTTTGCCATCGCCTATAATGTCGCGACGTCCATTTTCGGGGGCACGGCACCTGCGATCGGCAGCAGCCTCATTGGCCTCACCGGCAATGAACTCATGCCCGCTTTCTACATGATGCTGGCCTGTGTCGTCGGGCTGATCGCGCTGCGTTTCATGCCGGAAACCGCTGGCCAGTCGCTGCGGGATCATAACCCTTCCGTCCGCTTTTCCGATCAACAGCGCTGATCACCAGGCCGAGGTGCGCAGGTGCGGCTTGTCGCATGACAGGTCGGCGTCATTTCCATGACTGTGCTGCCGCGAAAGTTTAATAGCCCCGCCGCTTAAGCGACATAGGGACGACTCATTGGCCCGCTATCCTCCGGTCAAACGGGGGGCCGTCACTATGTACCGACCATTTCGCGCTGTGTTGTTCGCAGGGCTTGTCGCGCTCGCCGCCGCCGGATCGACCCATGGTGGCGACCAGGCTGCGCCGCAATGGGGCATTGCGAAGCCCGTTTCGAACGACGGGCGATTGTCGGTCATGACCTATAATATCAAGGGACTGCCCTGGCCGATCGTGTCGGATCGGCGTGCGGCGCTGACCGCTATCGCCGACCGGCTCGCCCGGCTGCGGCAATCGGGGCGACAGCCGCATATCATCCTGTTGCAGGAAGCCTTCACGCCGGAGGCGGCGCAGATCGCCGCGCGCGCGGGCTATCGCCATGTTGCGCAGGGACCGGACGTAGCGCACCGTTCCATAGCGGCGGCGCAGGGGGCGGACCAGTCGCATCTGGCGCAGGCGCGGTGGGATCGCGGAGAGGCGATCGGCAAGCAATTGAGCAGTGGCCTGCAAATCCTTTCCGACTATCCCATCACCCGGATCGATCGCATGGCTTTTCCGGACTTTGCCTGCGCCGGGTTCGACTGCCTGGCCAACAAGGGCGTGCTGATCGCGCATATAAAGGTGCCGGGCCTCGACCGGCCGGTCAGCATCGTCAACACGCATCTCAACGCCCGCAAAGCCGCAGGCGTAGCGATCGACCGATCGCAGCGGGCCTTTGCCCGGCAGGTCGATCTGGTGACGCAGTTCGTGGCGGCCCATGTGCCTGCCGGTCAGCCGCTGATCCTGGGCGGTGACATGAATATCGGGCAGGATCGGTCGCGCGCCCATATCTTCTTCACCCGGTTCGCGCAGGCCGACATGCGCTTCATCGCGCCGGAACTGGACGGCGCACGCCGGGCGCTGGCGCAATCCGCCTGGGCCAGCGACGCGATACGGCGCGACCTGACTTCTACCAGAGCGCGGGCGAAGGATTGGCTGTTCGCACGGGGTGCGGGCGACCGTCCGCTCAAGGTGGTCGCGGCGCATGTGCCGTTCGGATCGGAACCGGATAGCCAGCCGCTCTCCGACCATTTCGGTTATGTGGTCGACTACAGCCTGCGTAGCGGGGTCGATCTGGCGCGATCGGGCCGTGCGGGGGCAGCATCGTGAGCCGGGCCGTCTGGCCGTTCCTCTGGCTCATCCCTGCCTCTACCGCCGCCCAGGCGCAGGAAGTGCCGGTGGAAACGGGTATCCGCTTTTCGCTGAAACGCCCATCCGGCCTGTCACCTATGACGGCTCCTCGGCCAGCCTATCCGCAGTTCCGCCCACGGATGGAAGCGGCAACGCCGGTCCATGTCGATGATCGCGACCAGGACATCCAGATCCGCTGGCAGACGACCGCGCGTCGTTTCCTTGGAACGACCGACGCGACGTCGTTCGCGCCGCATAGGCTCTCGCGCAGCCGGATGGTGCGCTATGGCGTGCAGGATCGCTTGCTGGTCGGCGAGCATCTGACCGCCACGCTGGGCTGGCATGGGATCAAGGTCAGCAACCGCAATGCCAATGTCACCGCCGGGCCAGGGCGCGAAAAACTGCGTGCGAACGACTGGTTTCTGCCGCGCGCGACGTTAGTCCTGCAAGCGCGGCAGGATTTGGCGTTGAGCCTGGATTATGCCGACACATTACGGGCCTATAGCGAAACGGGCATGAGCGGACCGATGGGATTGCGCCACGATGATTTTCTGGCGTTGCGCCGGACGCTGAAGCCGGAAACGCAAAGCCGCGTGCAGATGCGTGCCGACTGGAGCGCTGCGCCCACGCTCGGCCTGTCCCTGTCCTTGCAGGGCGGTCGGATCGATGACCGGTTGCGCTTTACCGGACGCGGCACGGTGCCGGTCAACGCCGGCTCCGCACGGATCGATGGTGCGATTCTGGAAGCGCGCCATCAGGTGACACCGCAGTGGCAATGGTCGATCCGCTACAGCGACGCGCGGGTTCGCATGTCCGGGGGCGACATCGTGCGCGAACAGAGCCTGTCGGTCGGGTCCGTCTGGCAGGACGGTCCCTGGCGCGCGGCCCTGTCCGTTGCGCGTACCAGCGCGCCCGCCATGGCGGTGTCCGGCCCGCGCGCCGTGCGGGTCGAGGTCGGCGTCGATTATGCGCTGGCTGCGGTTGGCGGGCGACCGATCACCCTGTCGCTGCATATGACCGACCCGGACAATCTGGTGAGCGGGACATTTGCGCGCGATGAGCTGTCCGGTTCGCTGCGCGCCGCCGACCATGCGCGCGCGGTGATGGCCCGCGCGCGACTTGGCTGGTAGGCACAACGCCTATGCCATTGCGGACTGCCCTGTTGCTGCTGATCGCGGCCCTGTTGTTGACCGTGGCGGCGTTCCGCCCGATCGACCATGATGAGGGGCAATATGTCGGCGCGGTTGCGATGATGCGCTTCGGCCTGCCCTATCGCGACTTCGCCTATCTCCAGACGCCCTTGCAGCCATTATTGTTCGCGCCGCTGGCGTGGATCGCCGAGGGGTGGCTCTTTCCGGCACTGCGCGCTGTCAATGCCCTGCTCGCGCTGGGGGCAAGTGTTTGTCTGTGGATGGCCGCGCGGCGGGCGGGTGCGTCGGACCGGGCGGCGGCGATCGCGGCGGTGGCCTTATTGTCGAGCCATATGCTGTTGTTCGCCGGGAGTGTTGCGCGCAACGATGCGCTGCCCGTGTTGCTGATGACGGCCGGGCTGGCCGCCATGATGAACCTGCTCCAGAATGACCGTGCGCGGTGGACCGCGCTACTGGCCGGGCTGTTGCTGGGGGCGGCCGCATCGGCGAAAATCAGCTATGGCCTTCCGGCCGCCGCCGTCGGCCTGTTTGCGCTATGTCACTGGCGCACGCTTGGGGCAGCCAGAGTCGGCCTGCTCGCCCTGGGCGGCGTGCTGGGTAGTTTGCCGACGATGGCACTGGCCCTGCTGGCGCCCGACGCGGCCTGGTTCGGGATCATCGACTATAGCCTGAAGGCCCCGTTCGAGTGGCGCACCTGGAATGAGAAGGCCGCCATGCTCGGCGGGCCGAAGAGCCTCGTGCGGCTTGCCCGCTTCCTGGCGCAGGGCTGCGGCCTGATTGCGCTGGTCGCCGTTGCGTTGGTGGTCACCCGGCGCCGCACGCCGGTCGAACGGTTGCTCGATATGATGATCGTCGCCGGACTGCTGGCCGCCTGGCTGCCGCGACCGATCTATGTTCAATATCTGGGGCCTTTGCTGCCCGCGCTCTTCCTTCGCTTTGCGCTGCTGACCGAGGCGCCCTTCTGGCATCGTCGCGCTGGCCGCGCCCTGATCGCGTTGGGCATCGTCGCAGGCGTGACACAGACTGCGACAAAGACAGCAGCCAATATGCTGGCGGGCCACAGTCCGGTTCAGGGGATCATGCAGGACGTGCGTGCCGTGGATCGCATCGTGGCTTCGACCGGCCTGTCCGGGCCGATCGTTACCCTGTCGCCGGAACGGGCGGTGGATGCGGCGCTGCCGATCGATCGCCGCTTCGTTACCGGGCCTTTCTTGTTCCGCACGCGCCAGATCCTGACACGCGAGGAGGCGCGGGCCTTTCATGCGACGACTATCCTATCTGCCGAAGCGGATCTGGATGCGAAGCCGCCCGCCATCATCCTGACGGGCAGTGAAGGCAAACCCACGGCGGCCTTTCCTCGCGGTTTGGATGCGGTGCTGATCGATTGGGCGCGATCGCATGGCTATCGCGCCGTCTCCTTGCCTTCGGGCACCCATCCGATGTTCCTGGCGCCGCCGTCGCCTGGCACAATGGCTGCGACCGTTGCCACGCAACCGTTATAATGCTGGCTTAGACTGGCTAGTCAACGCAATCGGAAGTCTCTCATGCCCTTTATCCTGCTGATCCTCGCGAGCCTGATGCTCGGCTTTGTCCCGGCAGGGGCGGAGCCGATGGCCGAGATGCCTTCGCCGCCACCCGCTCCCGTTGTACTGCGCATGGCGGCGCCGGAAGCGCGGCAAGGCGTCGCATCGGACGGCACGCATCTCTATGCCATCGACAATGACCGGATCGGCAAATATCGCATCGCTACCGGCAAGCGGGTCGCCCAATGGCAGGGGGAGCGACGGCTGTTCCCCCACATGAACAGTTGCACCGTCGCGGGGCATGACCTGGTCTGCGCCGCGTCCAATTATCCGCAGCTGCCCCAGACCAGCGCCATCGAGATTTTCGACACCCGCACGATGCGCCACAGCCGCACGATCAGCCTGGGCTTTGGCCCCGGTTCGCTGACCGCGCTCGACCGGCATGATGGTAAATGGTGGGCGGTCTATGCCAATTATGATGGCAAGGGGGGCGAGCCGAACCGGGATCATCGCTACACGCTGCTGGCGCGGCTGGACGACGCCTTCCGGCAGGAAGCGGCATGGACCTTTCCGGCCGAGGTGCTGACGCGCTTTGCGCCGTTCAGTTGCTCTGGCCTTAGCTGGAGCAATGATGGTCGCCTCTATGCGACCGGCCATGATCGGCCGGAAATGTACGAACTGGCGCTGCCGGAAGCCGGATCGCGCCTGGAACTGCGCCGCACCATCGGCATCGCCACGCCGGGGCAGGCGATCGATTGGGATCCGGTGGAGAAAAGCCGTCTATGGTCCATCGACCGGGCCAAGACTGAAATGGTGGCGAGTGTCGTGTCGGATGGCAACGACTGAGGTCGGTGGGAAGAAATCTTGCTGCGTAGCCATGAAGGAAAATGCCGATCGGGCATTTTCTGGCATCTTCGATGTAGAGAAGGTGGTGATCCCAACGGGATTCGAACCCGTATCGCTGCCGTGAAAGGGCAGTGTCCTAACCGTTAGACGATGGGACCACATACAACGACCGGCCAAGCGGCGCTGCGAAGTGAGGGGGGCATTAGGAGGAGACGGCGCAGCGGTCAACCCCCTTTGCGGGCAAAAACGCCTGTGCCACTCAGTCGGCCCAGGCGGCGTCGTCCAGATGCAGTTCGGCGGCGGGGCGGCTGCCCCAATCGTCGATTTTCGCGCGTCCCGCGACCCACAGCCGCCGGTCGTAGGACGCGCCCAATATTGCTTGGCCCATGTCGCTTTCGGCCTGACGAAAGGCGATGGTCTTGATCGACCGGCCGTCCGCGCCCGCCATGATCGCGCGCAGATGGCCGTTGCCGACCACATCGGCCTTGACCACGCGCATGGGGCCAGCGGCGATCCGGGGGGCGGGCCATCCTGCGCCATAGGGGCCACCTTGCTCAATCGCAGCGACGAATTCCGGGTTCACGCCAGCCGGGGCCAACACCGCATCGATCAGCAACGCCCGATCGTCCCGCGCACGCGCTACCGCGCTTGCCAGTCGTTCGTCGAGGAAATCGGCGAGGGCATCGACCTGGTCCGCCGCGACGGTCAGCCCGGCGGCCATGGCATGGCCTCCGCCCGCGACCAGCAGGCCGCTATCCTTGGCCGCCATTACCGCTGCGCCCAGATCCACGCCGGAAATCGACCGGCCCGATCCCTTGCCCACGCCATCCTCGTCCAGCGCGATGACGATGGCGGGTCGACCGGCCTTTTCCTTGATCCGTCCGGCGACGATGCCGATGACGCCCGGATGCCAGCCCAGTCCGGCAATCACCGCGACGGCGCGATTGCCCTGCGCGTCGAGCAGCGCTTCGGCCTGTTCCTGCACCGTCGATTCGATCGCGCGGCGTTCCTCATTATAATGATCGAGCTGCCCCGCGATCCGCGCCGCCTCCGCCGAGTCGAGCGTCGTTAGCAATCGCACGCCGAGGTCGGCCTGCCCCACACGCCCGCCCGCATTGATGCGCGGCCCCAATGCAAAGCCCAGATCATGGCACAGCGGCGCGCGGGTCAGGCGACTGGCGTCGATCAGCGCGGCGAGGCCGATATTGCGCCGCTTGGCCATCACCTTGAGCCCCTGCGCCACGAAAGCGCGGTTGAGACCGCGCAGCTGCGCCACATCCGCCACCGTGCCGAGCGCCACGATATCGAGCAATTCCATCAACGCGGGTTCCGCCCGCGTCGCGAACCAGCCGCGCCCGCGCAACAGCCGCACCAGCGCTGCGCCCAGCAAGAAAGCGACACCGACGGCGGCGAGATGGCCATGCGTCGCCGCTTCCTCCCCCTCGTCCAACCGATTAGGATTCACTAGCGCAAGCGCTTCGGGCAGCGCGGCGCTGCATTTATGATGATCGACCACGACGACATCGACCCCGGTGGCCTTCGCCATCGCCAGCGCCTCGAACGCCTGCGCGCCGCAATCGACGGTGACGATCAGGGTCGCGCCCTCGCCCGCCAGGCGCACCAGCGCCTCGCCCGACGGGCCATAGCCCTCCATCAGACGATCGGGGATATAGGGTTTGGCCTCCAGCCCCAGATCGCGCAGCAATCGGATCAGCAGCGCCGCGCTGGTCGCGCCGTCCACATCATAGTCGCCGAATATCCGCACATCTTCGCCGCGCTGCACCGCATCTGCCAACCGTTCGGCCGCGGCGTCCATGTCGCGGAACAGGCTGGGATCGGGCATGAAGGCGCGGATGTTCGGGTTGCGGTGCGCCTCCAACGCCTCACGCGGGCAGCCGCGCGCCATCAGCAACTGCGTGACCAGATCGTCGGGCAGATAGGAGGGGTCGCGCGCGTCCGCGCCTTCTCCGCGCCAACGCCAGGGCTGGCCCATCAGGGATCGCGAAATATTGAGCGCAAATGTCATGCGCTTGCTCTAGACGGGCCTTGGGCCGGTGGGAAGCGCCCCCGTCGCGGCTAATCGTCGCTTGGGCGGAACCGGCGCAACCCGTTGCGCGTATTGGAAGTTCGTCGGCCAATTACAGGGCTGGCGATGAAGGGGCATCGCATTTTCATGATCAGACGGCAGGCACATCATGTCCGGCGCATGTTGGGCCTTATCCTCGTCACCGCGTCGCCCCTGCCTCTCATGGCGCAGACGACGAATGATCCTGTGCCTGCGCTCCCCTATGACGCGGCAGCGAGCGAAGAACCGATCCTGCCCGACGATCAGTTTGAGGCGCGCCTGCCGCAGATAGACGATAGGGACTCATCGGCGCCTCTTCCTTCCATCGACATCTGGATCGACCAGCAGATGCCGCTACAGGCCGACGCGCCGACACAGTTGCCGCCTGCGACCGAGCCAGCGCAGGAGGTCGAACTCGCCCAGCCCTTGGCTCCGCTCGACAGTGTGACTGTGCCCGCCAACGCCGCGTCAGACGATGATCCCAATGCCAAGCAGCCCGACATCCGCTATGCGACCAGCATCGAAGGGTTTGGCAAAACCGGCCTGGAGGATGCGTTCAAGGATGCATCGACCTTGATCGATGGCGATGGCAAGGCGGAAACCGCCGCCATGGTGCAGGCGCGGGCGCAAGAGGATGAGAAGCTCGCCGTGCGGCTGCTCTATTCCGAAGGCTATTATGACGCGACCGCGCTCGCCAGCCTTGATCAGACCGGTGACGGCACGCTCAAGGCGGTCATCTCGGTCACGCCGGGCAAGCGCTACAAGATCGGCGATATCGTGATCACCGCCGGGCCGACCGTGCCGCCAGGTCTGGTACGGGACAGCCTGCCGCTCAAGACCGGCGACTATATCGTCGCCACCACGATCGAGGGTGCGGAGGCGAATGTCGCGCTGAAGCTGCCGGAAAATGGCTATGCCTTTGCCAAGGTGGGCGAGCGCGACATCCTGCTCGACCCGACAACGGTGACGGGCGACTATACGCTGCCGGTGGACACCGGCCCGCGCGGCACATTCCGCAAGATTACCACGAGCGGCGACAAGCAGGCCTTTGGCGCCGACCATATGGAGGTCATCCGCCGCTACAAGCCAGGCCAACTTTATGACAGCCGCAAGGTCGATGACCTGCGCAAGGCACTGGTGGCGACGGGCCTGTTCGCCAGCGTCGGCGTGGATCCGGTGCGCACGGGCGAAGCCGGGCCGGACGGAACTGAATATGTCGACCTGCATGTCGAACAGGAGGCAGGACCACCGCGCACGCTGGCTGGCGAAGCAGGCTATGGCACCGGCCAGGGCTTTCGCGCGGAAGGCACCTGGACTCACCGCAACCTCTTTCCGGCCGAAGGCGCGCTGATCGCCAGCGTGGTTGCGGGCACGCAGGAACAGGGCGTAGCAGGCACCTTCCGCCGCTCCAATGCGGGCAAACGCGACCGTACATTTCAGGCCGGGGCGCTGCTCAACCATCAGAAATATGATGCCTATGAAGCCTTTACCGCTGGCCTCAACATCACCTGGGCGCGCCAATCGACGCCGATCTTCCAGAAGCGCTGGACCTATAGCTATGGCGCGGAAATCCTGCTGTCGAACGAACAGACCACGATTAACGCCGCCACCGGCGAGAATAGCCGCCTGACCTATTTCATCGGCGCGCTGCCGGCGCAGGTCGGCTATGACCGTTCCAACGACTTGCTCAACCCCACAAGGGGCTTCCGCGCCAATCTGCGCGTGTCGCCCGAAGCCTCGCTGCAGGGCAATGTTTCGCCCTATGTGCGCAGCACGTTCGACTTGAGCGGCTATTTCCCGGTCTCGGACAGCCTGGTTATTGCCGCTCGCACGCGCCTTGGTACCATCAACGGCGTGGCCCGTGACGATGTCGCGCCATCGCGGCGCATCTATGCCGGTGGCGGCGGATCAGTGCGCGGCTTCGGGTTCCAGGAATTGGGGCCCAAGGACGTGAACGCCGATCCGATCGGCGGCCGATCCGTCAATGAATTTGCGGTCGAGGGTCGCTATCGTTTCGGCAATTATGGCGTAGTCGCCTTTGTCGATGCGGGGCAGGTCTATGAAAGCCAGATCCCCGAATTTTCCGACATGCGCTACGGCGTGGGTCTCGGCGGTCGCTTCTATACCAATTTCGGTCCCTTCCGCGCCGACATTGCCATGCCGATCAACCGGCAACCGGGCGAATCCAAATTCGCCGTCTATATCGGGATCGGGCAGGCTTTCTGATGACGCAGGACGACACCCTTACCCCCGACCGGATCGACACCGTGCGTCAGGGTCGCCCTTTGTGGCAGAAGATCGCGATCGGCGTTGTCGGCTTCATTGTCGCGATCGTCGTGCTGGCGGGCGTGTTGCTGCTTGGCCTCAATACCCAGCCGGGCAAGAAATTCCTGATCCAGCAGATCGCCGCATTCCAGATGGAATCGGGGATGGAGATCGAGGTCGGACGGATCGACGGGTCCATCTATAGCGACATGGTCATTCACGACCTGATTTTGCGTGACCCCAAGGGCGTGTTCGCGGTCAGCCCTCGCGTGCATGTGGTGTGGAAACCGTTTCGCTACATCAATAATCATATTTCGGTCAGCCTGCTGGAAACGCCGCTGGTGGTGCTTGCGCGCAGTCCGCAGTTCAACGTCACGCCAACCGATCCCAACGCGCCGATCCTGCCCGACCTCGACATTGACGTCGATCGGATGAAGATCGGCAAGTTCATCCTTGCCCGGCCCGTCATCGGCCAGAAGCGCGAGATCGCCATCGATGGCGTCACGCACATCGCCGACGGGCGCGCGATCCTATCCGCCGATGCGATCGTCGATAGCGGCGATCGGTTGCAGGCGAAGCTGGACGCCGTGCCGTCGCAGAACCGCCTGGCCATGAGCGGCACGTTGACCGCGCCCAAGGGCGGCGTCATCGCCGCCATGTCCGGCCTGACCGATGGCATGACCGCGACCCTGGATGGCAAGGGCACTTGGCAGGCGTGGGACGGGCGCATCGTGGCCACCAGCCCTAAGGGCGAACTCGCCAACGTCGCCATCGCCGCGCGCGATGGTAATTTCACCGCCAAAGGTCCGGTGCGTCCGGGCCTGGTCATGGCGGGCACCGTCGATCGCCTGACCGCACCGCAACTGGATATCGATCTGTTCGCAGGGCGAAACGAACGGCGCGTGAACCTCAAAGGCACGCTGCGCTCGCCTGCTCTATCCGCCGATGCACAAGGCGTCATCGACCTGGCCGCCAGCCGTTTTAGCGCGCTGCGCATCAACGCCGCACTGCTGACCCCCGGCGCAATCATGGAGAAGGTGCAGGGCCGCGATGTGCGCGCGTCGATCATTCTCGACGGGCCGATGGCGACGCCGTTCATCGACTATGACATCACCGCTCGAAATCTAGCGTTCGATGCAACCGGCATCGAAAATCTGAAGGCCTCTGGCCGCGCGGTGATTGACACCGACCGCATCCGGATTCCCGTGAACGCCACGGCGAGTCGCGTAACCGGCCTTAATGCCGCGGCAGGCGGTCTGATGAATAATCTGCGCGTGAAGGGCGACTTCGCCTATGCGGGCGGCAAGCTGATCAGCGACAATCTCAAGATCGACAGCGACCGGATCGACGCCACTGCGATCATCCTCGCCGATCTCGACAATGCCCTTTATCGCGGCGCGCTCAAGGGGCGGGTCAACGACTATGAGATCGACGGCGTCGGCATCGTCAACCTCAATACCGATGTCGAACTGGTCCCCGGCCCCAAGGGCGGCTTTGGCCTGTCCGGCCGCTTCGGCGTCCGCACCGCGCGCTGGGAAAACGCCTCCGTCCGCGACTTCCTGGGCGGCAATGCCGTGGCCAGCGGCCGCATCGGCATGACGCCAGAGGGCAAGTTCACGCTCGCAGGCCTCAAGGGCGCTGCGCCCAATTTCACGATCCAATCAGGGTCGGGCAGTTACGATACGGATGGCGCGATCGCCTTCGATACGACCGCCTCGTCGCGCCAATATGGCCCGCTTGCGCTGACCGTGCGGGGCACGATGGAACGGCCGCAAGCCGTGCTGCGCGCATCGCGCCCCAATGTCGGCGTGCAACTGTCCGACGTGGTCGCGAAACTGAATGGTGAAGCGGCGGGCTATCGGCTGGAAGCCACCGGTGGGTCGCCCTATGGGCCTTTCTTCGCCAATGTGCTGATCCGCACCGCCACGGGGCCGCTCACGATCGACGTCACCCGCGCGCGTTTCGCCGGTGTGGACATGAACGGGCGCATCCAGCAGAGCGCCGCCGGTCCCTTTACCGGCCAGCTGGCGATGAACGGCTCTGGCATCACCGGCGCAATCCGCCTCGCCGCGGTTGGCAAGGCGCAGGGCGTGAACGTCAATGCGACCGCCAGCAACGCCAAATTGCCCGGCGACGCGGAAATCCTGATCGGCCGCGCGATCGTCACCGCGTCGATGGTGCTGACCGACCAACCGCGCATCATTGCCGACGCCCAGATCGCCAACGCCGCCTATGGCGACTATATCGTGCGCAAGGCGCGGGCGAAGCTCGATTATCAGGGTGGACGCGGCAAGGCCCAGCTGGTTGCGGACGGCTCCAGTGGCGTGCCCTTCTCGATCGCCGCCAACGCCGCGCTGCGTCCCGATCTCTACGCCGTGGCGTTGCAGGGCAAGGCGGGCAACATCCCGTTCCGCCTCGCCCAGCCCGCCATCATCCGTACCGAGCCAAGCGGCTATCGCCTCGACCCCGCGACATTGGTCCTGCCGCAGGGCAAGGTCGATCTGGCCGGACGCTTCGGCGGCACGACGGCAGTCCAGGCGCGCTTCAAGGATTTCGACCTCGCCATCGTCAACATGGCGGCCCCCGGCATGGGCATTGGCGGTCGCATGACGGGCGCACTCGACTATGTGCAGCAGGGCAATGCTTTCCCGACCGCGACCACGCGGCTTGCCATCGCCGATTTCCGCCGGTCGAGCCTGTCGGCCGTATCCGACCCCGTATCGATGACGATGGAGGGCAAACTGTCCGCCGCCGGCGGCGACATGCGCGGGCTGATCCGGCGCGGCAGCGCGACGCTTGGCCGCTTCGTCGCGACGCTCGCCCGCCCCGGCCCCGGCGCAAGCTGGAGCGAACAGCTCCAGTCCGCCCCGCTCGGCGGCGGCATCCGCTATTCCGGCCCGGCCGATGTCCTCTTCTCCTTCGCGGGCCTCGCCGACCAGCAGTTGACCGGTGGCCTTGCCGTCGCTGCGGACTTTAGCGGGCGGCTGACGGCCCCGCGCGTCAACGGCATCGCCCGCGCCAACGCGCTGACCTATGAGAATGAGACGTTCGGCACCCGCGTCACGCAGATGAAGCTCGACGGGCGCTTCACCAACGACCGGCTCGACATTCGCGACTTTTCAGGACGCGCTGGCGACGGCACGGTGCAGGCATCCGGCACGGTCGGACTGGCGGCCGAAAGCGGTTTCCCGATGAACATCGCGGTCAAGCTCGACCGCGCCCGCCTCGCGCGCAGCGAAGCGATCACCAGCGTGGTGAGCGGATCACTGGCCATCACCAACAGCGCGGCCAATGGCGGGCTGATCAAGGGCGCCCTCAGCCTGCCTGAAACCCGTTACAAGGTGGCATGGCAGGGCGGCACGGAAATCCGTCAGCTCCAGGGCGTCCGTCGCAAGGGCGAGGGCGTCGATATCCTCGACCAGCACATGGCCGCGCGCAAGACCGCGGCCCAGCCTGCCGACTGGAAGCTCGACATCCGCGTGCGGGCCGACAATGAAATCTATGTGACCGGCATGGGCCTCGATTCCGAATGGAAGACGGACATGCGCGTCACCGGCACCACCACCAGTCCGCGCGTTGTCGGCAAGCTGGAAGTGCTGCGGGGCCGCTACAGCTTCTCCGGCAAACAGTTCGACCTGGAGCAGGGCATCATCACCTTCAACGGGCCGATGATGAACCCGACGCTGGCGATCAAGGCCGAGACGCGGATCGATACGGTCACGGCGGGCCTGCAAGTCACCGGCAGCGCGCAACAGCCCGACATCGCTTTCATCTCGACGCCCAGCCTGCCGCAGGATGAAATCCTGTCGCGCATCCTGTTCGGCGATAATGTCGCCAACCTGTCGGCGACGCAGGCGATCCAGTTGGCCGCGGCCTTGAACGGCCTGCGCGGCGGCAGCGGAGGGCTCAATCCGATGGGCAAGCTGCAGGGCGCAACCGGCATCGACCGGATCGGCATCGTCGGCGGCGACGAGCAGACGGGGCGCGGCACATCGCTCGCGGTCGGCCAGCGCATCTCCAACGATATTTATGTGGAGATTATCACCGACTCGCGCGGCTTCACGGCGACCCAGTTGGAAATCGCCCTGTCGAAGACGCTCAGCCTGCTGTCCAAGACCGGCACCAACGCCGGGTCGTCAGCCAACCTTCGCTATTCGAAGGATTATTGAGGGCGCGTCATTCGGGCTTTCGCTGGATCTTCAGTCCGGTGAAATGCGCCAGGAAGGCATAGCTGTCGGCATATTCGTCGATCAGCTTGTCGATCGGCTTGCCCGCGCCATGGCCCGCACGATTTTCCACCCGCAATAGCCGCGGCTGGTCCCCGACGGACGCCGCTTGCAAGGCAGCGGCATATTTGAAGCTGTGGGCGGGCACGACCCGGTCGTCCGTATCGGCCGTGGTCACCAGGATGGCGGGATAGTCCTTGCCGCCCAATATATTGTGATAGGGCGAATAGCCGTAGAGGAGCGGGAAATCCTTGGCCCGGCCCGGCGAGCCATAATCATCGACCCAGTAGCGCCCGGCGGTAAAACGGTCGAAACGCAGCATGTCCATGACCCCCACGGCAGGTAGGGCAGCGGCGAACAGGTCGGGCCGCTGGTTGACCACGGCGCCCACCAGCAACCCGCCATTGGAGCGCCCCTCGATCGCCAGGCCCTCCTTGGGCGTATAGCCATTGCTCTTGAGCCATTCGCCCGCCGCGATGAAATCGTCGAACACATTCTGCTTGTTCGCCCCGCGTCCGGCCTCATGCCAGGCTTTGCCGAACTCGCCGCCGCCGCGCAGATTGGCGATGGCATAGACCCCGCCCTGCTCCAGCCAGGCGAGCCGCGTCGCCGAATAGCCGGGCGTCAGGCTGATGTTAAACCCGCCATAGCCATAGAGGATGGTCGGCGCGGCGATCGCCCGGTCGGCCAGCACCTTTTTGCGGATGATGGTGATCGGGATCGGCGTGCCGTCCTTGGACGGGTAGAGCCGCTGTTCGATGCCGAAATCATCGGGGTTGAAGGGCAGGTCGGGCTGCGCGAACACGCTGCTTTCCATGGTTGCGGTGTCGAACCGATAGATGCTGGACGGGGTGACAAAGCCGGAAAAGCTGAAGAATGTCTCCGGGTCGCCATCGCGTCCGCCAAAGCCCGCCGCCGTCCCCATGCCCGGCAGCGGCACGTCCGCCACCTTGCGCCCGTCCAGTTCGACCAGTTCGGCAATCGTCTCCGCCTCGCTGACATAGGCGAGGACAAGGCGGTTGCCGACCAGCGACCCGCCCGCCAGCGTCTCGGCCCGCTCCGCCACCACTTCCCTCGCCCCCCGGCGCGGTCGCGCGGCGTCCAGAGTCACCAGCCGCGATCGAGCAGCGGATTTGTTGGTGATGAAGTAGAGTGTCGTCCCCCGGCTGCCGACCAGCCGCCAGTCATGCGTTGGTCCCTTGACCAGCAGGCGCGGCTTGACTGGCCCGCAGTCCAGCGCGGCGACATGGACTTCGCGCCGGCTGTCGATGCCTTCGAAACTGTTGATGACCAGCCAGCGGCCATCGCTCGTCACCTGCGCCTGATGGCTGAGCTTGGGCCGGTCGGGCGTTTCGTAGACAAGCTGGTCCTGCGCCTGCTGCGTGCCGATCCGATGATAGAAAAGCTGCTGCCCTTCATTAGCGGACTGAAATGTCTCGCCGTCTGCGGGCGGGGCATAGCGGGAATAGAAGAATCCCTCGCCCCGCCCATCCCAGGCGATCTGCGAGAATTTCACCCATTCGACCCGTTCGTCCAGCGTTCGCCCGCTGTCCACGTCCAGCACGCGCAGGGTCCGCCAATCGCTCCCCGCCTCCTGCATCGCATAAGCGAGGTAGCGGCCATCGGGGGACGGTGCCCATTCGGCGAGCGCGCTGGCCCCGTCCTTGGCCCAGTCATTGGGATCGAGCAGCAAGCGTTGCGCACCCGCCAGCCCGTCGCGCACATAAAGCGGGGTCTGGTTTTGTAGACCCTTATTATAGCCGTAAAAATAGCGGCCTCCTGCCTTGCGCGGCACGGTGTAGCGGCCGTGCGACAACAAAGCCTGCATCCGCGCCTTAAGCGCATCGCGGCCCGGTAGCCCGTCGATATAGCGGCGGGTCAGGGCATTTTCCTGAGCCACCCAGTCGCGCACCGCCGGGTCGGCGCGCAAGTCGTTTTCCAGCCAGCGATAGGGGTCCGCGACCTTTACGCCGAAATGATCCTCGACCAGATCGAGCCGCCGTGCGGCGGGGTAGCGCAGACTGCCATCCTGCGCGCCCGCGTCGATGATGGCCGCATTCGGCCCGGCCAGCGCAGGCGTCGCCGCCAGCAGCAGCGGCAGCAGGGTCAGGCGAAACACGCGCGCATCCTCTCACAGTCTTTTTCAACGCCAACAGGCCGCAGCTCCCTTGAGAGCCGCGGCCTGTTGATAAAGCAATATGGTCCGACTGTCAGGTCATGCCGACAGTCGCGACTGACGGATCAGGCTGCTTCCAGCTCGTCTTCGTTTTCATTCTGCAGCGGGCCGGAATCCTGCCCCTTGGCGCTGACGTCGCGGTCGACCAGTTCGATGATCGCCATCGGCGCAGCGTCCGACGCGCGGAAACCGGCCTTGATCACGCGGGTATAGCCGCCGTTGCGATCCTTGTAGCGTTCGGCCAACGTCTCGAACAGCTTGATCAGCTGCGTGTCGTCCTGCAGCCGCGCATGGGCGAGACGACGGTTGGACAGGCCACCCTTCTTTGCCAGCGTGATCAGCTTTTCAACATAGGGACGCAGCGCCTTCGCCTTCACCGTGCCGGTCATGATCTGCTCATGCTTGATGAGCGAGGCGGCGAGGTTGCGCAGCAGCGCGTTACGATGGCCGGTGGCGCGTTGCAGCTTACGCTGACCCATTTTATGACGCATAATCTCTTCCTTCGTTCGTTAAGGGGCCGTTCGAGGTACCCCAGACCAGGCGGTGATAAGGGCCACCGCCGATAACCCTTGCCCCCAAATGGGCAAAGTTCACACCGTCACAGGAGAGAAATTCCCTTGGCCGGTCATCGCCCCTTCCCGCACGAATACGGAAAGGAGCGAGAGGATCAGCCCAGCAGCTCTTGTTCGAGCTTCTTGGCCATTTCCTCGATATTCTCAGGCGGCCAGCCGGGGATGTCCATGCCGAGGCGCAGACCCATGGACGACAACACTTCCTTGATTTCGTTCAGCGACTTGCGGCCGAAATTGGGGGTGCGCAGCATCTCGGCTTCGGTCTTCTGGACCAGATCGCCGATATAGATGATGTTGTCGTTCTTGAGGCAGTTGGCCGAGCGAACCGACAGTTCCAGTTCGTCCACCTTCTTGAGAAGATAGCGGTTGATCTGGTTGGTGTCGCCTTCGCTGTCCGACGTCGATGCAACGGCATGGCCGCCCTGCGACGGCGCTGCGGTGGGCAGTGCGTCCTCGAAGTGGACGAACAGCTGGAGCTGGTCCTGCAGGATACGGGCAGCGAAAGCCACCGCGTCTTCCGGCGTGACGGTGCCGTCGGTTTCGACGGTCAGCGACAGCTTATCATAGTCCAGTTCCTGGCCGACGCGGGTGTTGTCCACCTTGTAGGCGACCTGACGGACCGGCGAGTAGAGCGCGTCGATCGGGATGAGGCCGATCGGCGCGTCGGCCGGGCGGTTGGCAACGGCGGGGACATAGCCCTTGCCGATGTCAGCCGTCAGTTCCATGTTGAGCGTGGCGCCCTGGTCGAGATGGCAGATGACCAGATCGGGGTTCATCACCTCGATATCGCCGACGACGCTGATGTCGCCTGCCTTGACCACGGCCGGGCCGGTGGCGGAAAGCTGCAGGCGCTTTGGCCCGTCGCCTTCCATCCGCAGCGCAACCTGCTTGATGTTGAGGACGATATCGGTCACGTCCTCACGCACGCCAGCGAGCGACGAAAATTCGTGCAGGACGTTCTCGATCTTGATCGAGGTGACCGCCGCGCCCTGGAGCGAGGAAAGAAGAACCCGGCGTAGCGCGTTGCCAAGCGTCAGGCCGAAACCGCGCTCTAGTGGCTCGGCGACGAAGGTCGCCTTACGCTTGCCGTCGCTGGTTGGCTTGATTTCCAGCGCGTTGGGCTTCTTCAATTCCTGCCAGTTCTTCATGTTGACAGTCATGTAATTCCCCTGGGGATGTGGCCGAAACGCTTATGATCCTGGACCCGACAGGACGTTGCGGCCGATGCAGACGGGTAACGGGCGGCGCGTCCGCCGCCCGCCATATCGCTCAGCCGTGGTTAGACGCGGCGGCGCTTGGACGGACGCACGCCATTGTGCGGGATCGGCGTCACGTCGCGAATCGAGGTGATGTGGAAGCCGACGGCCTGCAGCGCGCGCAGAGCCGATTCACGACCCGAACCGGGGCCCTTGACTTCGACTTCCAGGGTACGGACGCCATGTTCGGCGGCCTTGCGGCCCGCGTCTTCGGCGCACACCTGAGCGGCGTACGGGGTCGACTTGCGGCTGCCCTTGAACCCCATCATGCCGGCCGAGGACCAGGAAATCGCATTGCCCTGGGCGTCGGTGATGGTCACCATGGTGTTGTTGAAGCTGGCGTTGACGTGCGCGACGCCGGCCGAGATATTCTTGCGCTCACGGCGCTTAATGCGCTGGGGTTCGCGTGCCATTTTGCTCTATCCTACTGAAATCGTTTAAAAGGAGAAGTCGCCGGAGGGTCAGGCCAAAAGGCCTGTGACCCTCAACGATTACTTCTTCTTACCGGCAATCGCCTTTGCCTTGCCCTTGCGGGTGCGCGCATTGGTGTGCGTGCGCTGGCCACGAACCGGCAGACCCTTACGATGACGCAGGCCGCGATAGCAGGCCAGATCCATCAGGCGCTTGATGTTCATCGCGGTGTTGCGACGCAGATCGCCCTCGACGGTCAGGTCGGCGTCGATGGTTTCACGGATCTGGAGCACTTCGGCGTCCGAAAGATCCTGAATACGACGGCTCTGGTCGATGCCGAGCTTGGTGGCGATATCAACGGCGGTCTTGCGACCAATGCCGTGAATGTAGGTGAGCGCGATGATTACGCGCTTGTTGGTCGGGATGTTAACACCCGCAATACGTGCCATGGTACTTAAATCTCCTGCTCCACGGGGCGATTGGCGTCACCCCATCTCAAAGCGTCAAAGGCCGGTTTTCCTGGCGGAAAAGCGCGATCCATACTATCCTCCGAGACGCAAAAAAGACGGTCAGTGCGCAAAGCACTGCCGGTCACCTGCGTGTCGGGATCGGTGGCCACTAGCGATTCGGCCGCTTCCTGTCAACCGCATGACTGGCCTATTCGGCTGCGCGGGCGACCTTTATCTCGAACAGCTTGGGCCAGTTCTTGCCGGTCACGAACAGCCGGTCTCTTTTACTGTCCCAGGCGATGCCATTGGCCACCGCCTCGCTGTCCGTCACCCCCGCCGCCTTGCGCAGCGCGGATATATCGACCCAGTCGATCACGGCGCCATTGCTAGGGTCGATCCGGGCAATCTTCGTGTCATACCAGATATTGGCCCAGATTTCACCGCGCACATATTCCAGCTCGTTCAGTCGATCGACCGCCCGACCGTTCCAGCTGACGGTGATGCGGCGCTGTTCGGTCAGCGTGTCAGGATCGAGGAAGCGCAGTTGCGCGGTGCCATCGCTCATGATCAGGCTCTTGCCATCCTGCGTCAGGCCCCAGCCTTCGCCCTCATAACGGAAGTCGGCGATCGGCGCGAAATCATCGAGCCGCCAGACGAAACCGCGCCGGTGCCGCCAGGTCAGGCTGACGATCCGGTCGTTCCAGTTGACCATGCCCTCCCCGAAATAGGGCCGCTCGATCGTGCGACGGGCCAGTATCTTGCCCGTGCGCAGCGCCACTTTGCGAATGTCCGACCGGCCTTCCAGCCCCGTGCTTTCATAGAGCGCGCCGTCGTGGAAGAAGAGACCCTGGGTAAAGGCGGTCTCGTCATGCGGATAGGTTTTGACCAGAGTCCAGGGCGTGTCGGCCATGGCTGGCGGGGCGATGAGGACGAGCAGGGCCAGAAGGAGCGTCCGCCCCATGCGTCGGCAGGTCATTCCGCCACCTGCGCCGCCATGGCTTGCGCCAGCCAGTCTGGCAGCAGCGCCGGGTCCAGATCCTCCACCCGCCGCAATTCGATCGACAGACCAAGGTCGGGCAAGGCAGCCCGCTGGCGCTTCTCCTCTGCCTGCGCCAGCGGCACGGCGACCAGCCGCCGGTTCACCTTGGCGCGATAATGCATTCGCGCGGTATTTTCCTGCCCGACATAGCAGCCCTTGTCATAATCGACGCCATGCAGTTCCCCGGCATTGGTTTCAAGCCAGAGCGTCTGATCCTGCCCCAACTCGCCCACCCCTTCGAACACGCCGATCGCCAGCCGATGCGCGCGGAAGGCGGCAGAGGCATCCCCCTCCCCCGCTGGCGCGATCCAGCGATGGCCGAGCGCAGGCAGGCGCGGGTCAAGCGGCCTGTCCTGCGCGTCGGGCGCCCAATGCACCGCCAACGCATCGTCCTGCGCGATCACGACCTTGCGGCGCAGGCGATAGAGGGTGAGACGCTTGGCCAGCGCATCGGCTTGCGCCGCCTCGCAGTCGATCAGCACATCATCCCCGTCTCCCCATAGCAGGAAGTCGAACAGCGCCTTGCCCTGCGGCGTCAACAGCCCGGTCCAGCGCGCCTCCCCCGGCTTGAGCGTCAGCACGTCGCGAGTCAGCAGCCCTTGCAGGAAGGGCTTGGCCTCCTCGCCCGAAATTCTGAGGAGCGCGCGGTCGGTGAGGGTGGTGCCGGTCATCGGCTTTAGGTAGGACAGTCACGCTGAATAACCAACCCGTTCGGGCCGAACGGGTTTTGACAAGCGGAACCACGCCATGACCCAGACTTTCGACCTGATCCTCAAGAACGGCACCGTCCATACACCGGGCGGCGCGGAGCAGACGGACGTGGGCGTGCGCGGGGGGAAAATCGCGGCGATCGGCTCCGGCCTGGGTGATGCGGGCGAGGTGATCGACTGTACCGGGCTAGATGTGTTGCCCGGCTGCATCGATAGTCAGGTCCATTTCCGCGAGCCGGGCCTGGAACATAAGGAAGACCTCGAATCGGGCAGCCGCGCGGCGGTGCTGGGCGGGGTGACCGCCGTGTTCGAAATGCCCAACACCAACCCCAACACCGACACGGCCGCGCGCGTCCATGACAAGCTGGTCCGCGCCCGGCATCGCATGTGGTGCGACCATGCCTTCTATGTCGGCGCGACGGCGGACAATGCCGAACAACTGCGCGACCTGGAACGCATCCCCGGCACGGCGGGGGTCAAGATCTTCATGGGCGCCTCGACCGGCAGCCTGCTGGTCGATGATGATGATGCCCTGTCGCGCGTGCTGGCCAGCGGTACCCGCCGCGTCGCCATCCATGCCGAGGACGAGGCGCGGATGAACGCGCGCAAGGACTATCGGGTGGAAGGCGACCCATCGTCGCACCCCGTCTGGCGCGACGATGAAAGCGCGATGATCGCGACGAAGCGGATCATCGCGCTCGCCCGCGCCGCCCGCCGCCGCATCCACATCCTGCACATCACGACGCCAGCCGAGCTGGAATATATCGGCCAGAACAAGGATATCGCGACCTGCGAAGTGACGCCGCAGCATCTGACGCTGGCCGCCGAGGATGCCTATCCGCGCCTGGGCAGCTATGCGCAGATGAACCCGCCAATCCGCAGCGCCGCGCATCGCGACGGGCTGTGGCAGTGGCTCAATCAGGGCGTGCCCGACGTGTTGGGCAGCGACCATGCGCCGCACACGATCGAGGAAAAGGCCAAGACCTACCCGGCCAGCCCCAGCGGCATGCCCGGCGTGCAGACGCTCGTGCCGCTGCTGCTCAATCATGTGGCGGAGGGGCGACTGACCCTGCGCCGCTTCATCGAATTGACCTCGTCGGGGCCGCAGCGGGTGTTCGGACTGGTCGGCAAGGGTCGGATCGCGATCGGCTATGATGCCGACTTTACCGTGGTGGACCTCAAAAAGCGCTGGACCGTGGGCAAGGCTTGGCTCGCCTCGCGCTGCGACTGGTCGCCATTCGAGGGGATGGACCTAACCGGCAAGGCGGTCGGCACCATCATCCGCGGCCATCGCGTGATGTGGGAAGATGCGCTGGCCAATGCCGCCGTGGGTGAACCCGTGCGGTTCGAAGCGACCGATTTTTCCTAAGCCGTCACGACCCGATTGCGACGGGCGGCCTTCACGCTGTCCGTTGCGAACAGGATGAGGCCGACCCAGATCAGGCCGAAGCTCAGCATTTGACCTAAGCTCAGCGTCTCGCCGAACAGCACGACACCGCAGATAAATTGCAGCGTGGGTGCGAGATATTGCAGCACGCCCAGCGTCGCCATGGGCAGGCTGCGCGCGGCCGTGGCGAACAGCACCAACGGCACGGTGGTCACCGCGCCCGCGATGATAAGCAAAGCGGTCGTGGACATGTCCTGTCCAAAGCCGATGGGGCCACGGCTCGCTTCCCAGAGCAGATAGGCGACCGCCAGCGGCGCGAGCAGCAGCGTCTCGACACCCAGGCCGGTCATCGGCGCCACCGGCGTCATCTTGCGGATCAAGCCGTAGAAGGCGAAGCTGAACGCCAATGATAGGCTGATCCACAACGTCGTCAGCGCCGAGGCCGCGAGAATGACGACGCCCACGGCAGCACAGCCGATCGCCAGCATCTGCCCACGCCGCAACCGCTCCTTGAGCACCAGCACGCCCAGCGCGACATTGACCAGTGGGTTGAGGAAATATCCAAGGCTGGCCGCCACGACATGGCCGTCATTGACCGCCCAGACATAGACCAGCCAGTTGATCGCGATCATCACCGCCGATCCAGCCAGCGCCAGCAGCAGGCGACGGTCGCGCAGCACGGCGATCATCGGGCCGATGCCGTTGCGCAGCGCCAGCAGCGTCAGGATCAGCAGCAGCGACCAGAGGATGCGCTGGGTAACGATTTCGACCGGATCGACATGGTGCAGCAGCCGGAAGAAGATCGGCAGCAGCCCCCAAAGCCCATAAGCGCCCAGCGCCGCGAGCAATCCCCGGCGTGTACTGGCGTCCGCGTCGGTCAGATAAGCCCCCCGCCCATGAACAGCCGCAACGCGCCGAACGCCGCGACGATCAGGCAGAAATTGCGGCCACCATTTTTCGAGGAGAACATGCCGATAAAAGCGCCGAACAGCGCCATCGGCACGAAGATCCAGTTGAGCGCGCCCAGAAACGGAAAGACCGCCGGGATCATCATGATAAGGGTGACAAGGCCGATAAAGCCGGACAAGATATTGAGCATGATGGTCAGATGATCCTTTCGCCGCGCGCGAACAAGTCGGTCGACAGGGCCAATGCGCAGAAACTGGCCTTGCGACAGGGGAATTTTTCGCGATTCACCAAATGTCCTAACGAAAAATTAACCTCCGTTCTTCATGGCTTGTTTACAAAGGAGTGAAGAATGGCGTTTTTCCGGTCTGTTTCCCTGCTCACGCTTATGGTTGGCCTGGCCGCCTGCGGCAAGGGCGACAAGGACGCCAATCTCGCCGCGCTCGACGCGCAGCTCACCAACAATGCGGTCGATCCCGCGCTCAAGGGCGCGCTCGCCGACCCGATCGTGGTCGATCCGCAACTGGTGGGCCAATCCAACCGCAACGCCGTGCGCCCCGCCGACCAGCCCGCCAATGGCGCAGTGCCGGTGCTGTTGGGCGATGCCGGTGCGGCCCAGGCGCAGGCGGTCAAGCAGGCGGGCGGCAAGCTGCTCTCTGCGCCTGCCGCCAGCGAAGGCACCGCCATGGCGTCGAGCGTGACATTGGGCGCGGTCGCGCGCGAACAGGCGACGCGGCGCGGCGGCACGGCCAATTGCTCGAAGAAGCTCGCTTATGGCATGGAATGGGCGCAACGCCTGCCCGACCCCTTCGCCCTCTATCCCGGCGCGCAGCTGACCGAAGCGGCAGGCGCGGAGACCGACGGCTGCACCCTGCGCGCGGCCAGCTTCGTCACGCCCGCCCCGCGCCAGGGGGTGATGGACTATTATTATACCGTGGCCCGCCGTGCTGGTTATGACGGCGAGCATAAGATATTGGGCGGCGACCATGTGCTGGGCGGCACGCGCAAGGCCGATGGCAGCGCCTATTTCATCCTCTTCACCGATGCGCCCGGCGGCAAGACCGGCGTGGACATCATCGCCGACAACGGAAAGTAACAGGCGTCCGCTTCCTGCGCTTGAGGCGCAGGAAGACTGTTTCACCATCGACCTTTCCCCTTTGGCGGAATCGCTATAGGGCGATAGTCATGACCAATATGTTTCTTGTAATGGGCGGCGGCGCGGTTGGCGCGGCGCTGCGCTACCAGCTTGGGCGCTTCGCCGGGCATTTGACGCCTGGCGCGACCTGGCCCTGGGGCACCTTTGCCGCCAATCTGATCGGCGGCTTCGCCATGGGGCTGCTGGCCGGATGGCTGGCGCGCGGCAGCGCGGTGGCGGGCGAACCGATCCGGCTGCTGCTCGGCGTCGGCCTGCTCGGCGGCTTCACCACCTTTTCCGCCTTCAGCCTGGAAACGCTGCTGATGTTTGAACGCGGCCAGATGATCGTCGCGTTGGGCTATGCGCTGGCATCGGTGATCGGCGCAGTCGTGGCGTTGGCGCTTGGCCTTACTGTGATGCGGAGTGTCGTGGCATGAAGGGTCGTCCCCCACCCAAAAGCGACGCCCCGCGCGGTCGCAAGCCTGCCGCGCCTGGCAAATCCACTGGCGGCAAACCCGCTGGGAGCAAGTCAGGGTTCGGCAAGGCCGCTGATGGCAAGCCCGGCGGCGGTACGAGATCCTTTACAAAGCCATCGGGCGCGCCCGGTCGCGCCCGTGGCGGGGCCAAGGCCGCAACCGCACGCAAGGGCGAAGGCGGCAAGCCTGCCTTCAAGGCCCCCTTTAAATCCGGCGCGAAGCCAGCGGGCAAGCCCGCCGCCAAAGCGGCGGTGGCGAAAGTCGCCATCGTACCATCCACGCCAGCCAAGCCCAGCGTGGCCAAGGGCGTCTCGCTCGACGTGCGGCAATATCGGGTGCAGCCCGACGATGACGGCATCCGCCTCGACCGCTGGTTTCAGCGGCATTTGCCCGATGTCGGCTTCAACATCGTGTCGCGCTGGTCGCGCACCGGGCAGTTGCGCATCGACGGCGCGCGTGCCGCGCCGGGCGACCGCGTTGCCGAAGGGCAGATGATCCGCGTGCCGCCCGCCGAAGCCAAGGCACCCGCCGCCGAACGCCCCAAGCGCGAGCGCGTCATCGACCTGACCGAGGACGAGATTGCTTTCGTCCAGGAGATGGTGATCCATCGCGACGCGCAGGCGATCGTCATCAACAAGCCGCCGGGCCTTTCGACTCAGGGCGGCACAAGGACCGACGAGCATGTCGACAAGCTGCTCGACGGCCTGATGTTCGATTCCGAATCGCGTCCCAAGCTGGTCCACCGGCTGGACAAGGACACGTCGGGCGCGCTGCTGATCGCCCGCACCAGCCGTGCCGCCGCGCATTTCGCCAAGGCCTTTTCCAGCCGCACCGCGCGCAAAGTCTATTGGGCGCTGGTGATCGGCGTGCCGTCCATCTCCGACGGGATGATCGAACTGCCGCTCGCCAAGCAGCCGGGCACCGGCGGCGAGAAGATGCATGTCGATGAGGAAGAAGGCCTGCCCGCCCGCACCCGCTATCGCATCATCGAGCGCGCGGGCAACCGCGCCTGCTGGGTCGAGCTGCAACCCTATACCGGCCGCACCCACCAGTTGCGCGTGCATCTGGCGGCGATCGGCCATCCGATCGTGGGCGATGGCAAATATGGCGGCAAGGATAGTTTCCTGACCGGATCGATCAGCCGCAAGATGCATCTCCACGCCCGCCGCATCCGCGTCGATCATCCCGATGGCGGCCGGGTCGACGTGATGGCCGAGCCGCCGACGCATTTCGCCGCCAGCCTCGCGGACATGGGCTTCGACCTCAGCCTTGGCGACATGCTGCTCGACGATGAGATCGACCGGACGCCGACCCGCGAGGATGAAAAGAAGTTCGCGCGCCAGCATGCCAAGCAGGTCCGCAAGGACCGCAAGGGCGAACGCCGGTCGCGCGGAGGTTCTCGCGACGAATGACGCCAGGCGCGCCCTATCGCTGGACCGATGAGGCCGCGATCCGTGATTTCGTGACGCAGACGGGCTTCGGCCTGCTCTGCGTCGCCGCGCCCGACCGGATGCATGTCGTGCATTTGCCGCTCATCTGGCTGGACGAGCGGCGGATCGGCCTGCACCTCCACCGCGCCAACCCGATCGTGCCGCATCTGGACGGGCAGGACGCGCTGATCGTCGTCACCGGGGATCAGGCCTATATCAGCCCGGACTGGTATGGCCTGCCCGACAAGGTGCCGACCTGGAACTATGTCGCGGCCGAACTGCGCGGGCCGGTGGTGCGGTTGGACAAGGCCGAAACCATCGCGCAGATCGACGCGCTGAGCCACGAGCAGGAGCGGCGGCTGGCACCCAAGCCCCTATGGACGCGCGACAAGATGAGCGATGGCCTGTTCGACAAGACCATGACCGGGCTGGTCGGCTTTGCGATGGAGGTCAAGGCTATGCACGGCACCGCCAAGCTGGGGCAGGACAAGCCCGAAGCGGCGCGTATCGGCGTCGCCGACGCGCTGGATGCCGTGGGCGAAGGCGCGCTGGGGTCGCTGATGCGGGGGACATTGGCATGAGCAATCCGCTTGTCGTGTTCGATTGCGACGGCACGCTGGTCGATAGCCAGCATAGCATCTGCACCGCCATGACGCGTGCGTTCGAGGAGGCAAAGCTGGCCCCGCCCGACCGGCCCGCCATCCTCTCGGTCGTCGGCCTGTCGTTGCCGCTCGCCATCGCCCGGCTGTTGCCCGACGCGGAGGCGGATTTCCACGATCATCTGTCCGACCGCTACAAGCTGGCGTTTCAGGCGATGCGGCGGGAGGAGGGCGTATGCGAACCGCTCTATCCCGGTATCGCGGATCTGGTGGTGGAACTGGATGCGGCAGGTTGGCTGCTGGGTGTCGCGACCGGCAAGTCCGATCGCGGGCTGGCGCTGTGCCTCACCCATCATGGCCTGATCGACCGTTTCGTGACGCTCCAGACCGCCGACCGCCACCCGTCCAAGCCGCATCCGTCCATGCTGCTGACCGCCATGGCCGAGGCCGGAGCCGCGCCCGACACAACGGTCATGATCGGCGACACCAGTTTCGACATCGACATGGGGGTCGCAGCGGGCGTGCGCAGTATCGGCGTCGCCTGGGGCTATCACCCGCCAGCAGAACTGCTCGCATCGGGCGCGCAGGCCGTGGCGATGGACAGCGCGGCTTTGCGCGGCCATATCGGCGCGCCATGACCGATATGCCCCCGATTCCGCCCGTCGATCGCGAAAAGATCGCGCGTCAGCGCCACTTCGCCATCGGCCTGTTCCGCCTGTCGGGCGCGTTCGTCGTGATGATCGGCTTCCTCGCCATCATGCAGCGCTTTTCCTGGGTGCAGGGGGACAAGGCCAAGGCGTTCGGCGCGATCATGGTCGTGGTCGGCCTGTTCCAGTTCCTGGTGGTGCCGCGCCTGATGCTGGCCCTGTTCAAGCGGACCGGCGCATGAAGCGCTTCTACAAGGATGTGACGATTTTGGCCGAGGGTGATGGCCATGCCATTCGCCTCGACGATCGCCCGGTCCGCACCCCTGCCCGCGCACTGCTGACGCTGCCCACACTGGCGCTGGCGCAGGCGGTTGCCGAGGAATGGCGGGCGCAGGAGGAGACGGTCGATCCAGCGTCCATGCCGTTCACCGGCCTCGCCAATGCGGCGATCGATCATATCGTACCCAATCGCGCGCAATTTGCCGCCGGGATTGCGCGCTATGGCGAGAGCGACCTGCTCTGCTATCGCGCCCATGCACCCGAAACGCTGGTCGCGCGGCAGGCTGCCGCCTGGGATCCGTTGCTCGACTGGGCGCGCACGCGCTATGAAGTGGCGTTCGTGGTGACGCAGGGCATCCTGCCGGTCGCCCAGCCCGAAGCGACACTCACTCGGCTGCACGCGGCGGTTGCAATGCATGATCCGTTCCGATTGGCCGGTCTGTCCACGCTGGTAACGCTGAGCGGGTCGCTCGTCTGCGGCTTGGCCGTGGTGGAAAATAGCCATAGTGCTGAAGCAATATGGCCGATCGCCGAGATCGATGAGGCCTGGCAGGTCGAACAATGGGGCGAAGATGCGCAGGCGGCAGCCCGCAGCGCCCGGCGTAAAAGCGAATTTTCCATGGCCGGAGCCTTTTGCGCGATGAGCTGAGTTTGACGGGGTGGGAACTCCATCGTTCCTTCGTTCATTAAAGATGTTGCGGGGCAGCAATGATGCCCAACCGATATTTTTAGACGACGAACAAGGAGACCCTGACGTTGCCAAAGTCCGCACTGATCGCATTTCTGACCTTTTCGACGGCGATGACCGCCCCTGCATTCGCGCAGGAAGCGCCTGCCGCTCCCTCCGCTTCGGCACCGGCCGCCACGACGCCGGTCGATCCCGCCGCGCCCGCAGAGGCCGCGCCTGCAGCAACCGCGATGACGCCGGAACAGATCGCCGCCTTCAACACGGCGGTTACCGATTTCACCGCCGGGCAGAGCGCGCAGCAGAGCGGCGACAACGCAACGGCCATCACCAAATATGAAGCGGCCATCCCCGCCATCAAGACGGCGGTCGAATCCGATCCGTCCAAGATGGACAATGTCAATTTCCTCGCCAATGCGCTCTACGCCAACGCCGCTGCCTATGGCGCGATGGGCCAGTTGGACAAGACGATCGCCCTCTACGGCGAGTCGCTGCCCTATTGGCGCAAGGTCGTGGAAGCCAAGCCAACCGACGCGGCCAGCCGCAACATCCTGGCCGGTATCCTGATCCAGATGGGCAATCAGAAACTGGGCGCGCAGGACAAGGCTGGATCGGCCCCGCTCTATAGCGAAGCGCTGACACTGGCCCGCAAGTCGGTTGCCGAAAATGCCACCGACAATGTCAGCAAGAATATCCTGCTGTCCGCGCTGATCGGTGCCAGCCAGTCGACCAGCGACACCGCGCTTCAGGCCGAAGCCGTCGAAATGTCCAAGAAGATGCTGGCTGACGGCAGCGTCGATGCGAGCAACAAGCCTTCGGCACAGGCGCTGACCGGCGCGCCCCAGGCTGGTTAAGAGGTTGAAGGGTTGAGGGGGCGCTTAAAGCCCCTTCAACCCGCTCCGATCTTATCGGCGTAGAGCAGCCGACCCGTGCCCAGTAGCCCCAGCAGGTGCGGCAGCATATGCGGCGCGACCGCGAAACAGCCCTCGCTCCGGCCGCATTTGCCCCATGCGGCGATATGATCCTCGCCCACATAATCCGCACCGTGCAGGACGATGGCGCGCGGCTCCGCATTATTATTCTGCGGGTCGAGGCCCGCGAGCCGCATCGCCTGCCCATGCTGCCCGACATACATCTCACCCGTCCGAAATGCGCCCGACGAACTAGCCAGCGAATTGGGTTCGTTGGAGAAGCTTTGGAGCCAGCCGGAATGAGCGGGGTCGGACCCGCGACCATGGGCGACCAGATAGCTGCTGGACTGGCCGTTCATCAGATCGACGACATGGAAGCGCAGATCCTTCGACGGGGCATCGAAATCGGCGATGGCCACCCTGTCACGCAGCAGGACGGCACCGGCATGGCGGTCCAGTGCCGCCTTCGCGCGTGCGAGCAGCCCCGCATAGGGGGGCAGCGGCGCGGCGCGCGGCATCGCGGGAACGGGTACAGGTTGAGGCGCCGTCGGCAGCGCAGCCTTGCCCATCGTGTCGGGCAGAAATGTCAGGGCGAATCCGCTTAGGGCGAATTTCGTGAAATTGCGGCGATCCATCCGCACGCTATACCAAAAGGATCGCCCCGGTCCAAGACCGGGGCGATGCGCTTCATTCCTCCGTACCGCTCGCCTCGTCCGCTGGCTGCGCGTCATCGCGCATATCGGGCAGGCGCGCGGTCATGCCGGTCGCATCGGCGTCGTCGAGAATTTGCTGCTGCTCGGACACTGATGGCGGCGCTGCGGGCGTCGGCGCGACGGCGTTGTTCGACGGCATCGGCAGCGCCGTATCCGGCTCTTCGATGATCACATTTTCGACCGGCGGTTCGACCAGATTGTTGACGACCGGCGCTTCCTCTTCCTTCTTGCCGCACGCCGACAAGGCAAGGGCACCGATGAGCGCGGCAAAGGCAATTTTACGCATGGGGGATCAATCCTTCAAAGCTATAGTGTCGGCGGGGGCAGCGGTCGGATCGACACGTCGGCTCGACGCTTCGATCTTGCTCGCGAGCAGCTTGTCCCAACCATAGGGGTCGGCGCGAAAGCTCATCGTGCCATTGTTGCTAGCAAAAGCGGTCCAGTAGAGCAGATACACCGCCACATCCTTGGGCAGGGACACGCGCTGGGTCTTGCCTTCGTCGATCAGGCTCTGGATCTGGCCATTCAATGCCGGGTCGCTCGCCACCATCAGTTCGGCCAGCGATACCGGCTTTTCGAGGCGGATGCAGCCATGGCTGGCGAGCCGGTCGTAGCTCGAAAATTTACCGCGCGAGGGCGTGTCGTGCAGATACACGGCGAATGGGTTGGCGAAATCGAACTTCAATCGGCCAAGCGCGCTGTTGGGTCCGGCAGGCTGGACGATCCGCTCGCCGCCTTCGGGCGTCTTGACGATCTTGTAGCCCTGCTTGATCAGCGTCGCCCGCCCCTTGGGGAACAGTTCCCGCCGGGCGATCGACATGGGCACGTTCCACGGCGGATTGACGACGATCGAATGGATGTTCGACATCAGCATCGGCGTCGCATTGTCTGGGCTGCCCGTGACGGCGCGCATCGAACTGATCGGCTGGTCGCCTTCGAACATGGTCAGTACGGCCGCCGCGATATTCACCTGGACCCGGTTGACCGGCAAGTTTCGCGGCATCCAGCGCCACCGCTCCATATTCGCCATGATTGCGGCGATCCGGTCATCCACGCTGACGTTGAGCGCCGCCAGCGTGCGGGTGTCGAGCAGGCCGGTGGGGTTGAGGCCATAGCGGCGCTGCGCGCGCTGCAACACGCTGCTCAGCTTCTCGCCTGGCGTCACGGCGCTATCCTCGATCGCGATACGCGCGCGCACCATGTCGGGCGCGGACTGCGCGGTCAGCGTCGGCCAGCCGCCTTGATCGCGAATCGTCTCGTAGCGGACCAGACCCTGGCGCAGGCCTTCATAGCCCGCATAGGGCGGCGTCAGGCTGCTCGCCCATTGCGCAAGCCGATCCTCGGCCACAGCCCGCGCGAGCGAGGGGCGCGGATCGAACGGCGCGGGGCGCAGCGCCCAGACTTCGAGGAAATCGGCGGTATCGACGCGCCCGGTGGACAGCGCCTTGGCGCGGTCGAGCAGTGCGCGCACCAGCGCCTCGCCCGACAGCGGCCCGCTCGCCTTCTGCCGCGCCATCAACCCCTGCACTGCGCCCTGCTTCAACCAGTCATTGGCCCACGCCTCTTGCGTCGCCGACAAGGGTGGGATTGGTGCGGGCAAGGGCGCGGCCGGAATCGCCTGTACCATGCCGGGGGCGGGTGATGTCGGCGCGGGTTGGGCGGGCATGGGCAGCGTCGGCGCTACGACAGGCGGTGCAGCAATGCTCGGTGAGGCCAGGGAAAGGGCACTGGCACCAAGCAAGGCCAGCAACGAGATATGGATCAGGGGGGAGCGGTTCATGCTGGACCAGATAGCGCAAAGCGGCCATCGTTCAAACGACCATAGCGGAAAAGATCATGCTGCACGTTGTTCACCATTCCGCCTATGTCTCTCCAGCAACACCCGGCAGCCGTTTCCGCTTCGACAAATATGGGCTGGTAATGGAAGCGCTGCGCGAATCCGGCGCGCCCATCACCGTGCATCAGCCCGATCCGATGCCGCGTACCTGGATTGAGGCGGTGCATGATCCCGCTTATGTCGAGGAGGTCGTGACCCTGTCCGTCCCGCCCGACAAGGAACGGCGGATCGGCTTTGCCGTCACGGAACGGGTGATGCGCCGATCGCTGCTGTCACCCGGCGGCACCTGGGCAGCTGCGCGGCTGGCGCTTGTGCATGGCTATGGTGCCAATGCAGCAGGCGGCAGCCATCATGCGCTGGCCGATAGTGGCGCGGGCTATTGCGTGTTCAACGACCTCGCCATCGCCGCCAACCGCCTGATCGCGGAGGGCGACGCCGCGCGCATCCTGATCCTCGATCTCGACGTGCATCAGGGCGACGGCACTGCGTCCCTGATGGCGGGGCGCGGCGACATCTTCACTTTGTCGATCCATGCCGACAAGAATTTCCCGGTGCGCAAGGCGCGCTCGACGCTCGACATCGCCCTGCCCGATGGGTTGGAGGATGCCGCCTATGCGGCCATCCTCGCCGACACGCTGCCACCCATTCTCGATGACTTTGCGCCCGACCTCATTCTCTATCAGGCTGGCGTCGATCCCCATGCCGACGACCGACTGGGGCGGCTGGCGCTGACCGATGCGGGCCTTGATGCGCGCGATCGCTATGTCATGCGCCAGGCCAGAGCGCGCGGCATCCCGCTCGCCAGCACCATGGGCGGCGGCTATGGCGAGGACCGGATGCTGATCGCCCGCCGCCACGCCGCCTGCATGATCCGCCTGGCGCAGGAAGCGGCTTAATGGATGGGATCGGTGCCCACCATGGTCGCCTTCGTCTCCATCAGCTTGGCCGCGATCACGCCCGCAATCGCGACGCCGACGAAGTCGCTGAACGCCAGATAGAGGATATAGCCCCAGGGCGCGTGGTTGAACACGGCCTGGCCGACATGCATCCACAGCACGGCGGCCAGCGGGAACAAGATCGCTACGCGCATCCGGTCGCTGAAATTGGTCGCGATGAAGCGCAAGGCCATGGCGATGATCACGCCGACGATCAACGCCAGGATCAACCCGCCGATCAGCGCGCCGCTATCCATCACTGGAAAGCCGCCTTCATTGTAGAAAATCTGGGCGACCGGTCCCTTGCCATAGAGCACGGTGCCCTGCGCCGAGGAGGGATCGGGAATGGTATAGACGCCGGTGCCGGTGGGCGTCAGCGCTTGGGCCATGGCAGCCTGCAGATTGGCGCTTGCCTGTTCGTCGGTGCGGCTGAGCGCCAGCGCGCTCAAGGGCGTGCCCCAGAAGATGAAGCCGGTAATGAACAAGGCGAACCCGCCGACCAGGCCGCCGATAACAGTACGCACCATGATAATCTCCCCCGTAAGGATAATAAGCTGACGCCCCAACGCTTGGCACGCAACATCTATCCGATGGAAAAGATTCAGTCTGTTGGTCGCGCGGCCTTTTCAACGATCCCCGACACGCCTTCGCGCCGGTCGAGTTCGTCCATCACCTCGTCCAGGCTGATGTCGAGGTCGGCCAGCAATATGATGAGATGAAATAATAGATCGGCGCTTTCGCCGATCACGCCGTCCCGGTCGCCCGCCATGGCGGCGATCACCGTTTCGACCGCTTCCTCACCGACCTTCTGCGCGATCTTGCCACGGCCTCGCGCCGTCAGTTTGGCGACATAGGAGGTGGAAGGGTCCGCCGTCCGCCGCTGGCGGATGGTCTGTTCAAGGGTGTGAAGGGTCGCGCGCATGCCGCGCATCAAGCGCCCCGCGCGCGACCCGTCAATCTAAATTTACTTGCGCTTGCGGCGCGACACCATGACGCGACCGACCAGAACCGCTGCGCCCATCGCGAACAGCGCCATCTGTTCCGGCTCAGGCACCGGGGTCGGCGTGCCGCCCGACGAGCCGCCGGTGCTGCTGCCGCCGGTGGAGCTGCTGCCGCCCGTGCTGGTGCCGCCGCACTTGCCGAACCAGCACCATGTCGCCTGCGCCGGTGCGGGCACCGCAACGCCCATGAATGCCGCCGCGCCGACAGCCAAAAGCATCTTGTTCAAAGTCATTTCCTTACCCTCCCTGCGCCAAACCCCCATTGGTTGGCGATAGACGCAGAAGGATAATGCAGAGCGCGTGCCGAACCGCAAAATGCCAGCTTTCCCGCCAAAAATGAAGGTTAATGGCGCGATGGCAGATATGGTTACTGTAAAGTAAATCGACGTTTTGGCGGTGCTCAGCCGCCGCGCACCGGCACGCCGGCCGCCGCTAACGCATGATGCGCCTCGCCGATCGTATGCTGGCCGAAATGGAAGATCGACGCCGCCAGTACCGCGCTGGCATGACCCAGCGTTACGCCTTCTACCAGATGATCGAGCGTGCCGACGCCGCCGCTGGCGATCACCGGCACCGTTACCGCGTCGGCAATCGCGCGGGTCAGCGCCAGATCATAGCCTTTGCGCGTGCCGTCGCCATCCATCGAGGTCACGAGCAATTCGCCAGCGCCGAGGTCCGCCAGCCGCAGCGCATGGTCCAGCGCGTCGATCCCGGTTGGCTGACGCCCGCCATGGGTGAAGATTTCCCAGCGGCCTTCCGCAACCTTGCGCGCATCGACCGATCCGACGATGCACTGGCTGCCGAAGCGATCGGCGATATCGGCCACCAGTTCGGGCCGCACCACCGCCGCGCTGTTGACCGCCACCTTGTCCGCCCCCGCCAGCAGCAGCGCGCGCGCATCTTCGGCGCTGCGCACGCCGCCGCCCACGGTCACCGGCATGAAGCAGACTTCCGCCGTGCGCCGCACCACGTCCAATATGGTCCCGCGCGCTTCATGCGTCGCGGTGATATCCAGAAAACATAGTTCGTCCGCCCCGGCCGCATCATAGAGCCGCGCCTGCTCGACCGGATCGCCCGCATCCTTCAAATCAACGAAATTGACGCCCTTGACCACGCGCCCATTGGCGACGTCGAGACAGGGTATGACCCGCGTGCGGACGGTCATGGCTGCGCTTTGCTCCGTTCAGGCTGAGCGAAGTCGAAGCCCTTTGCTGAGCGAAGTCGAAGCACAAAGCCTTCACGGCGTGCAGGCGAGCCCTTCGACAAGCTCAGGGCGAACGGATGGAGAGAGTAGGTCACGCCGCCGCCCGCGCCACCGCCATCGCGGCTTTAAGGTCCAGTCGCCCGTCATAAAGCGCGCGACCCGTGATCACGCCTTCGATCCCGTCGTCGGCATGCAAGCTCAATATGCGGATGTCGGCGATGCCCGCCACGCCGCCGCTGGCGATCACCGGAATGTCGGTCGCGCGGGCCAGTTCGACGGTGGCGTCGATGTTGCAGCCCTTGAGCATCCCGTCACGGCCAACGTCGGTGAAGAGCAGACTGGCGACGCCCGCATCCTCGAACCGACGGGCAAGGTCGATCACCGGCATGTCGGACTTTTCGGCCCAGCCATCGGTCGCAACGAACCCATCGCGCGCATCGACCGCCACGACGATGCCGCCGGGAAAGTCGCGCGCCGCCATCTTCACGAATGCCGGGTCTTTCAGCGCCGCCGTGCCGATCACGATCCGCGAGACACCCAGATCGAACCAGCGCTCCACCGCCTCGCGATTGCGGATGCCGCCGCCCAGTTGCACATGGCCCGGAAACGCCTCGACAATCTTCTCGACCGCGTCAGCATTGACCGCACGGCCGGCAAAGCTGCCGTCCAGATCCACGACATGGATATGCTGCGCGCCGGCCTGCGCGAACAGCATCGCCTGCGCGGCGGGATCGTCGCCATAAACGGTGGCACGGTCCATATCACCTTCGGCCAGGCGGACGACCTGGCCATTTTTCAGGTCGATGGCGGGAAAGACGATGAGGCTCAAGGACACCACTCCAGAAAGCGCGAAAGATAGGAAAGGCCATAGGATTGGCTCTTTTCCGGGTGGAACTGGCAACCGATGATCGTATCGCGCGCCACCGCCGCGACCAGCGGGCCGCCATGGCTGGTGACCGCCGCGACATGGGCCGGGTCGGTCGCTTCGAAATGATAGCTGTGCAGGAAATAGGCCTCGCCCGGCTCCAGCAACGGCGGCGCGCCCTGCAGGATCACATCATTCCAGCCCATATGCGGCACCTTGATGCCAGGCTCGGCCGGTTCGATCAGCCGCACCGTACCCGGTATCCAGCCCAGCCCCTCATGCCGCCCGAATTCCTCGCCGGCATCCGCCAGCAACTGCATCCCGACGCATACGCCGAGGAACGGCACCGCGCGGCTGCCCACCGCCTCGCCCATCGCCTCGACCATGCCGGGGATCGCCACCAGCGCGTCGCGACAGGCGCGAAATGCCCCGACGCCCGGCAGGACGATGCGATCGGCCCGGCGGACAAGATCAGCGTCGGCGGTAATGACGACATCCTGTGCGCCCGCCTTGCGCAAGGCATTATGCACCGAATGGAGATTGCCCGCGCCATAGTCGATCAGGGCAATGGTCATCCCTTACAACATTCCCTTGGTCGAGGGGATCGCGTCCGCCTTGCGCGGGTCGATCTCGACCGCCTGGCGCAGCGCACGGGCCAGCCCCTTGAACGCGCTTTCGACGATATGATGGTTGTTCGCGCCATAGAGCAATTCGATATGCAGCGTGATCCCGGCGGCTTGCGCGAAGCTGTGGAAGAAATGCTCCACCATCTCGGCATCCCACTCGCCGATCTTCTGCACCGTGAAGGGCAGCTTGCACACCAGCCAGGGGCGACCCGAAATGTCGAGCGCCACGCGGCTGAGCGTCTCGTCCATCGGCGAATAGACGCTGCCATAGCGGCTGATGCCCCGCTTGTCGCCCAGCGCCCGCGCCACCGCTTCGCCGATGGCGATGCCGGTATCCTCGGTCGTGTGATGCTGGTCGACATGCAGGTCGCCGACCGTCTTGACGGTCATGTCGATCAGCGAATGCCGCGACAATTGTTCGATCATATGGTCGAGGAAACCGATGCCGGTCGACACCGAATAGAGGCCAGTGCCGTCAAGGTTGACGGTCACGTCGATCTGGGTTTCCGCCGTGTTGCGGTGAATCTCGGCCGTGCGCATGGCTGCCCTATAGCGTGTGGTGCGCGCCATGCAATCTGCGCGTGCGGGGGTTGACCGCATGATTCGCGCCGTTAGGACATTGGGCCATGAGCGATGACCTGCCCGACAGCCTGATTCCCTATGACGAAATCGTGCAGGAAGCCCTGCGCGCCGTGGTCGGCCGCGTGCTGGGTGAGGTAGAACGCAGCGGCGGCCTGCCCGGCGCCCATCATTTCTACATAACCTTCAAGACGCAGGCACCCGGCGTCGACATCCCCAAGCGGCTGATCGAGCGCTTCCCGGACGAAATGACCATCGTCCTGCAGAATAAATATTGGGATTTGAAGGTCAGCGACCAGCATGTCGAGGTGAGCCTGACCTTCAACCAGGTCGCCGCCCATCTCTACATCCCCTTTGCCGCGATCACCGCCTTCGTGGACCCCGCCGTCAACTTCGCCCTGCAGTTCCAGGTGCAGACCGACGCCCTGCCCGAACCGCATGACGAAGCCGAAAATGACGGCCCGGTCGTCACCAGTGAAGACGGCTCCAACGTCGTCAGCGTGGACTTCGGCAAGAAGAAATAGGTCGGGGCGGCGATCAAGCCGCGCCCGACCCAGCGACGCTTCCATATGCTCAACCGGCCGCCCCGGTTCAGAAGGCGTAGCGCACCGATGCCGAAATCGTGCGGCCATTGGCTGCCCGTCCCCAACCGACACCATTGGCTGGAACGCTCGTCTGGCTGATCTCGATGATCGCCACCTTGTCGAACACATTGTTGACGTTGACCATGAATTGCAGCCGGTCGATGGGGCGGTACTGGACGAACGGGTTGATCAGAACATAGCCGGGTATCTTGAGGGCATTGATATCCTGGGAAAAGCTGCTGGTGTTGCCCACGATATAGGCACCCAGGGTCAGTTGCCTGCTCTCATATTGCGGTGTCGCCTGATAGATCAGCTTTGGCTGGCGGCGCGGGACCATCCCGGCCACGGCTGCATTCAACCGGTCGCTGACGATTTCGGCGTCGGTGTAGGTCAGGCCGCCGGTAATGCTGAGGGGGCCGCGTTGGAAGCCCGCTTCGACTTCGGCACCATGCGCGCGATATTTGCGATCAGTTGTGATGGCACCGGCCTGGACGTTGGTGTCTTCTGTCTTGGCGATGAAGCCGGTGATATTGAAGGTCATCCCCGGACGGCGAAACTTCAGGCCGAATTCGGCTTGGGTGACGACGTCCGCGCCGTCGGCCGAATCGGGCATGCTGCCGTCAACGACGCTGACTTTTGACGAGAACAGCACTTTATCGGCGTTCGCGCGCGCACCCCGGCTGTAGCGCGCGAACACGGCCAAGGGCTCGGCGATGCGGAAATTGATGCCCGTCGAATAGCTCAGATAATGATAATTATAATTCACGGGCGCGGGGCGGGTCAGGGGCAAGATATTGGTCTTCGACTCAGCGACCGAAATCACCCCATCACCGTTAAAGTCGTAGGAGGTTGTCCCCACCCGTCCGCCGCCCAGATCGGACCCGAACAACTGGCCCCTCACCTTGCCCATATCGTAACGGATGCTGCCGCCAATCGCGATCCTGCCGATATGGTAGTTGACCGACCCATAGGGGGCCGTGACATCATATTGCACGTCGTAGGTGCGGCGGAAAAAGCCGGTGCTGCCCGACCGTGTGAAGCCCAGAAAGCCGTCCTGGCTCTGCGGCACGCCGGCTGCATTGGTATAGTTGATCAACGCCGAATTGCCGCCGCCGTTCAGATCTTGCGTGATATTGGAGTAGAGCCAGTCCGATGTGAGATCCTGAACCGCCTTGTACATGCCGCCGGTCAAGGTAAACTTGCCCTGGCCAAGGTCGAAAACGCGTGTTGCACGGATGTCACCGGTAAAATTGTCGAGCGAACGGACGTCGATTTTGGACAGCGATGTCGCGCCGATCAGGCCGTTGCCATTTATATTGTCTGCGGGCGTGATGACCTGACCGATATTGGGGCCGTTGGCATAGCTAAGTGTGCCAGTGCCTGCCCCCAGCGACGCGGGTAGCCCGTTGGCCGGATAGATGTTCGCGACGAGATCACGGATGGTGGTGCCCGAAATCTTCGAATAGCGCGTGCGCCCGGTGATGGTCCAATCGCCGATATCAAATTGCGATTCGAGGCCGACCGACTTCACCAACGCACTCAGGCCTTGGCGCATCGGCACATTGATCGGCTGGTTATTGCCGTCGAGCGTGGGGAAGCTGGTAATGTAGCGCGACTGAACGGAGTCGCGGCGAACATCGAAATTCTCGAAGCTGGAATAGGTCGGGTTGGCATTCGTCCCCGTGATCTGGATCGGCCCAGGCAGATAAGCGGGTGCCCGGTCATCCAGATATTTGGCCGATAGGCGAATATAGCCGGCGGCGAACTGCTTGGTGATGTTGAATTTCAGCTGGCCGCCTTGATAGGCGTTGAAGCCGACGGCGCGCTGTCCTTCGCCCGTGCGATAAAAGCCGCCAATATGAAAACGCAACGTGTCGTTGATCCTGCCCCCATAGTCGAAGTCGAGCCGCTTCGTGTCATAGTCGATGCCAGTCGTCAGTTCGATGGCACCACCCTCCACATCGCCGGTCTTCGAGATCAGGTTGATCACACCGCCTGGTGAGTTCGACGCAAAGGTCGATGCCGAACCGCCCCGGATTGTCTCGATCGCAGAGAGGTTGGTGTCGGCCCGGATGAAAAGGTCCGAAGCCACATTGAAGAAGTCGCCAAATTCGAGGACGGGCAAGCCGTCTTCCTGGATTTGCATGAATTTGGAACCACCTGACGCGAGGGGCAGGCCACGGATCGTATAGCTGCCATTGGCCTCTCCGGTCGAGAATTCGGTCCTGATTCCAGGGATGCTGCGGAAAATCTCGGCGAGCGAGCGCGCCCCGATTTTCTGGATCTCGTCTGCCTGGAGCGAACTTGTCGAGGTCGCACTATCGAGGCGATCCCGCCCTTTGGCGACGCCGGTGGAAAAGGTTGCTTCGGCCTTGGGTTTGCTGACCGACCTTTTAGTGGCTTCGCCGGTCGTGATGGCACCTTGGGCATCGGAGGCATCTTTGGCCATGGCAGCGGGCGCAAGGGCCCAAGTCGCGACGCTCAATAGCAGATAATATTTCGACGACATGCGCATATCTTCCTCTCACTTTACTGACTTCTAGGAGAGGAATCGGCGAACCGGTCTGGGGTGATGAAAAACTATGCTTCGAACATTGGGCATCACAACGGAGAGGCCGTGCCTTCTGGTGGGTTAAATCTGTTCGCAACCACTCTGTCGTATTGCGGGATAAGGCCGAGTTTGGTGACGCGCGGCACAGCATCGCGACCATAAGGCCCATGACGAAGCCGAAAAGGACGGCCCGGTGGTCATTTTAGCGACGACGGGTTCAACGTCTTCAGCGTAGATTTCGGCCAGAAGACGCAGGCAGCGTCAATCTCGCGGACATCCACCCGGCTGTTTGCGAATGTGACTATCGGGCATCGCTCCCCCTAAGCCAGACCACCCAGTTGCCCGTCGCATTTGAGCGAAGCTGCAAATTTTCTTATTAAAGATTTGCGGATGGTTGGCGACCCTGTGCCATCCGAAGGATCACGGGCACGGCCATATGCGGCGCGGTGAGGACCGACAGGGCCATGAAGCTGCTGACAAAAATGCTGTCGGTCAGGGACTTCCCGCTCCCCAAAGCGAAGATGGCAACGGCAATGCCCAATCCGCCAAGCGTTAGCGGAATGACGATCCCGCCCCACTGGCTGATGCCCCGTAAGCCAAGCGCTGCGGCGTGAGCGCGAAACTGAATGGGCGAATGGACAAGACAGAAAAAGAGCGCAAAGCCGAGCACTGGCGGTAGCACGAGCATGGCCGTGAGCGCGCAGGCCGCCGAAAGCGCCGGCTTGCGCCGACCAATGCGCCATAACATGGCGACACCGACCATGGCCAGCAGCAGCATGGTGGGCGCCACAAGCAGCAGGCAATCGGCCAGCACGGCGGCAGAGGCTTGACCGGACAAGGTCGTGAACAAGGGGCCAAGGCTATCGCCATGCAGCAACGATGGCGCGGAAAGCAGCGCAAGCGCCATGCCCGCCGCAATGAAGGAGGAACCGCATTCGTCCCAATCCTCGGCAAAGTGGATGACCGACATGAGGATGAATGCCGTCAACGCCGCGACCGACGCCACGCGCCACAAGAGATACATCGCCGCAGCGCAAGCCAGATACAGGCTGATCAGCGCAACACGGGAGCGGAATATCCCTTGGGCCGATGACCCATTTTGCAGCAACGCGAGATCGAAACTGCCATGCGGCATACCGACGATAAGCAAAGCCGCCGACGAGAGCGCTGTCATCGTGGCGGTGTCGACCATCAGGCCGAATTGATAGAGACAAATGATGCCGATCGTCGCCATCAACAGGCTCGCGATACGCCAGTCGTCAAACCGGGTCGGGCTGTGATCCATGCTTCTATCCTTGGCATGAACCGGCAGGTTAGTTGCAACCTGCCGGTTCATAGCCGGTCTCAATGCGTCGCCGTTACGGCGGCGGGCTTGCCCGGCTCACCATATTCGGCCGCCGATTTGCGCACGGCGATCATGTAGACGAGGATGCCCACACCAGCCTTGGCGATAAGGTCGGCAATGGTGTAGCCGATCTGCACGCCCGTTTCGACGGCACCGCCGGCGAGGTTGGTGTAGGGGATCATGTAGACGATGGGATAAAAGCCCCATGACGCGAAGGTCAGCAATCGCGCCTGCTTGATCAACCCGCGCGCGCTTGCCGGCTGCCGCTCGATCGCATCGCCCAGCCCCTTGAACAATTCCCACACGATGTAGAGGAAGGGAATGGACGACAAGGTGCCCCACAAGGCCCGCGTGCTGTTGTTGTCGGCAATTTCGCCCGGATAGCCCAGGATGATCATCAGCGCCGCAGCCGAACCCAGGCGGACCGACGTAGACACCGTCGCACTTTGCGACAGGCGCATCACCAGCACCAGTTCGATCAGCAGCAACGGGACCGTCAACAGCCAGTCGACATAGCGATAGGCGTCATTGAAGGCGACGCCGCTCGCCGTGATGACACCGTCGGTCAAAGCATAAGCTTCCGACCAGCTCTCGAAAATGCGGTAATAATGATAGGCTGCGATCGCCGTGACCAATCCCGTTATTGTCAATGCCGTCTTATAGGCCGGCCCGACCTGCGATCGTCCAAACCAGAAGAATAATGTGGCAGCAGCCATCGAGGCGAATGTGAACGAAAAGTAATTGCTCACGGGGTTGGCAGAAAAGTATTGCGCGGAGGTCGATTGGCTGATTCACCCTACGGATGTCACCGCC